>Ga0102943_1000015_pt1 | contig 110255 bp, 104 predicted proteins | sample SalPonC_black_MG_FD_78174 | JGI IMG/M metagenome (GOLD analysis project Ga0102943, IMG submission 78174) | Salt pond soil microbial communities from South San Francisco under conditions of wetland restoration - Salt Pond MetaG... | ecosystem: Environmental > Aquatic > Marine > Intertidal zone...
GAGCCCGACCGGTTCGGTGTTTCTGTCGGCCTTCACCACCAAGACCGCCGTGCTGGCGCTGATCCTCCTGTTCCCCGGCGAGCCGGTGCTGATCTGGGTGGGCGTCTACATGGTGATGTACGGCATCATCTATGCGCTGCTGGAGAACGACGCGCGCCGCATCCTCGCCTACTCCATCGTCAATCAGGTGGGCTTCATGGTCTGCGCCGTGGGCATCGGCACGCAGATGGCGCTGAACGGCGCCGCCGCTCATGCCTTCGCCCACATCATCTACAAGGCGCTGCTGTTCATGAGTGCCGGCGTGGTCGTCTATCGCACCGGCAAGAGCAAATGCACGGATCTGGGCGGGCTGTTCCGGACCATGCCGCTGACCACGGTCTGCGGCATCATCGGCGCGCTCGCGATCTCCAGCTTCCCGCTCACTTCGGGCTTCACCACGAAGTCGATGATCTCGGACGCGGCCGCCAGCGAGCATCTGGTGGTGGTCTGGTACCTGCTAGCGGCCGCCTCCGCCGGCGTGTTCCTCCATGCCGGCATCAAGTTCCCCTGGTTCGTGTTCTTCCAGAAGGACTCCGGCCTGCGGCCCAAGGACGCGCCCTGGAACATGGCGGCCGCCATGGTGCTGTTCGCGGTGCTGTGCATCGCCCTCGGCGTGTATCCCCAGCCGTTGTACGAACTACTGCCCTACGCGGTGGACTACGAGCCCTACAAGCCCGGCAAGGTGCTCTTCTACCTGCAGCTGCTGCTGTTCTCGGGGCTCGCTTTCTTCCTGCTGCTGCCGCTCATGCAGCGGACCCGCACTATCAGTCTGGACACGGACTGGGTCTGGCGGGTGGCGCTGTACCGGGTCGCCTACGGCGTCGGCGCTGCGGCCAGCGAGGCAGGCGGCCTGCTGCGGGAGACGGTCGAGCGCATCCGGGGCGACATCGCCCGGACGGGCCGGCGCCATCTCGGTGCCGGCGAGTCCGGCGAGCACCGGGGCGTCTTCGCCCAGGCCTGGCCCATCGGCGTGACCGCGCTGTGGATCGCGGTGCTGCTGATCGCCTACGTCGTCGTCTACCTGCTCTGACGGGCCGGCCGGATGGATCCCGTCATCTGGTTCTTCCTGCTCGGCCTGACCGCGGGCCTCCTGCGCTCAGATCTGCGCCTGCCTCCCGCCATCTACGAGCTGCTCAGCATGCTGCTGCTGCTCACCATCGGGCTCAAGGGCGGGGTGGAGCTGGCCCAGCAGCCTTTCGCGGGCGTGCTGCCGCAGATGGTCGCGGTGATCGCCATGGGGATCACGCTGCCGCTCCTGCTCTTCCCCATCCTGCTCTATGCGGGTCGTTTCAAGCGGCCCGACGCCGCCTCAATCGCGGCCCACTACGGCTCTGTGAGTGTGGCCACCTACGCCGTGGCCGTCGCCTACCTGGGAAGCAAGGGCGTCAGCTTCGAGGCGCACATGCCGCTGTTCGTCGTGCTGCTCGAGATGCCGGGACTGATCGTCGGCATCCTGCTCGCACGCGGTCTCAGCAGCGGCATGCGCTGGGGTGCGCTGGCCCACGAGATCTTCCTCGGCAAGAGCATGGTGCTCCTGCTCGGCGGCCTGCTGATCGGCTGGGCCACGGGGCCCGAGGCCATGGCGCCGCTGGAGCCGCTGTTCTTCGATCTGTTCAAGGGGGTGCTGGCCCTGTTCCTGCTGGAGATGGGGCTCATCGCCGCGAGTCAGGCGCAGAGCCTGCGCCGCTACGGCGTGTTCCTGGTCGCCTTCGGCCTGATCGTGCCGATACCGCTCGCCGCCGTCGGCACCGCCCTCGGCTGGGCCATCGGCCTGTCGCCGGGCGGCAGCATGCTGCTCGGCGTGCTCGCCGGCAGCTGCTCCTACATCGCCGCCCCGGCGGCCATGCGTATCGCCGTGCCCCAGGCCAACCCGACGTTGTCGCTCACCATATCGCTCGGTATCACGTTCCCGTTCAATATATTCTTCGGCATACCCCTGTACCATCTGATGGCCAACACGATCCACGGTTGAGGAGGGTCGAGACGTGCAGCCCGAGACGAAGAAACTGCTGACCATCGTCACCGAGGCCGTCATCGAGGCCAGCCTGACGGCCGACCTCAAACGTCTGGGCGCCGGCGGCTACACGATCGTTGAGGCACGCGGCAGCGGCAGCCGGGGCGTGCGCGACGCAGGCTGGACCACGAGCGGCAATATCCGTGTGGAGGTGGTCTGCGAGCCGGCGGTCGCGGCCCGCATCGCCGATCACCTGCGCGAGAACTACTACCGGGATTACGCCATGATCCTGTACCTCTCGGACGTCTCGGTGCTGCGGCCCGAAAAGTTCTGACCCCGGCTGTTGACAGTCCCGGGCGTGCGGCTCACGCTGGATGGTGCAATGGGGGGCACGCCGGGCCCGGCAGCGGCCGTCCGGCAGTTTGGACGACCGTAGAAGGGAGGACAATCATGAGCACATCCCCGGCAATGAGCAGAGACGACGCCGAGCGGGCGCTGCAGGAGCGCTCGCAGGCGCTGCGACGCGACATCCAGCGCGAACTCGTGAAGGCCGATTCCGAGCGTTACGAAGAACTGGCCGGGCGGGTATCGGACAGCGGAGAGAAGGCGGTCGCGGATCTGCTGGTGGACCTGGACCTCGCCGAGATCACCCGCGACGTGGAAGAGCTGCGCGAGGTCGAAGGAGCGCTCCTGCGCATCGCGCGCGGCACCTGGGGCTATTGCGCGGATTGCGGCGGGGAGATCGAGCCCGAGCGCCTGGCCGCCCTGCCCTCGGCATCGCGCTGCCTGCGCTGTCAGGAGCGCGCCGAGAACCCGGCCCGCGAGGAGCGTCACCGCACGCTCTGAGCGCCGGCGATCTCAGCGAAAGTACGAGGCGCCGTTCACGTCGATGATGGCGCCGCTCAGAAAGTCCGTCTCCTCGCCGGCCAGAAAGGCGATGGTGTTGGCCACCTCCTCCGGCCGCGCGGCCCGGTTCAGCGGACTCTGGGCGCGGATGGCATCGCCGCCGGCGCCTTGCAGATGCGCCGCCGCCATGTCGGTCTCCACCCAGCCGGGGGCCACCCCGTAGACCATGATGCCGCGGCCGCCCAGGGCTTTCGCGAGCGACTGGGTCAGCGAATTCATGCCCGCCTTGCTGGCTCCGTAGGCGGGGGATTCCGGCTCGCCCCGGTAAGCGCCCCGTGACGAGACGTTGATGATCTTGCCGCCGCTCGCCGGGAAGTGAGGGAGGCAGCAGAACGCAAGATCCGCGGCCGCCATCAGGTTCACGGCCAGCGTCTGGCGCCAGGCCGCACGCCAGGCGGCGAGGTCGACCCGGTTGGGGTCGTGGTCCAGGAACACTCCCGCGTTGTTCACCAGGAGGTCTATTCTGCCGCAGGCGTCGACGACCCGCCGCACGAGGCCGCCGACAGCCTCCGGGTCGGCCAGGTCGGCCCCGAACGCGCCGTGGCCCGCCCCCACCAGGGATTCCGCGACCGCTCGCGCGTCATCCTCCCGCCGTCCAAAGTGCACGGCCACCCGGTAGCCCGCCTCTGCCAGCCGCTGCGCCGCGGCCTTTCCGATTCCCCTGCTCGCGCCGGTCACCAGCGCCACCCGCATCGGTCCCGTCATCGGCCTCCCCTGTCTCCGTGTCACTGACCCGCGGACCGCCCCACGCGGCCGCCGGCACCCGCGCGGCGGCGGGTGCCGCACAGGTTAGAATGAGCCTCCTGCCACGGCAACGACAGCGATCCGGAGAGAGGCGGCATGCGCGTACTTCTGCACGACCCGGCGACGGATATCACCCGTTTCGGCGGCGACGAACTCATTCGCCGCTGGACGCCGGACGGCAGCGAATGGCTGTGGATCGACCTGGACAGCGAGGAACGGGCGTTCGAGAACCATATCCTCGTCGAGCGCTTCGCGCTCGAGCCTCTCGCGGTGAGTGACGTCCAGCGCGACCGGCATCCGCCGAAGCTCGAGATCTTCGACGACTACCTGGTGCTGCTGCTGAAAGGTCTGAGTGCGGACTCGGCGGATATCGACTTCGAGACCATCCAGATCGGGTTCTTCCTCGGCGAGAAATTCCTGATCTCCCGCCGTGACGAGACCTCGCCCAGCATCGAGCGCATATGGGCCGAGGCCGCGGCCGGCACGCTTGAGCTGAACCGCGGGCCCGCGCATGCGCTGTACCGCATCTGCCGCACCATCGCGGACCGCTACTCGCCGATCGTCCTCGCGCTGGAGGAGCGGCTGGAGACGCTGGAGGGCGAGATGTTCCGGGATCCCCGGGACGAACTGCTGGCGGAACTGCTGAACTACGTGGCGAATCTGCGCAAGCTGCGGCGGGTATTCGCCTATCAGCAGGCGCTGATGGCGGATCTCGTGAACGGCGAACGCCGTTTCATCGGCGAACGCGGCGAGCACGAGTTCCGCGACGCCTACGAACAGATGGAACGGCTCGCCAGCCTCTCGCAGCTGTACCAGGAGCTGGCCGTCGACCTGATGAACGGACATATCTCCCTGACCAGCCATCGCCTGAACCAGATCATGAAGGTGCTGACCATCGTGACGGTCATCTTCCTCCCGCTCGGTATCCTGGCGGGCATCTACGGGATGAACTTCGACTATATGCCGGAGCTCGACTGGCGCTACGGCTATTTCGCTGCCCTGGGCACCATGGCCGCCGTCGTGATCACGCTGCTCACGGTATTCCGCCGCAAGGGGTGGCTCTGAGGCACTCGCACGCACGTGGCTTAGCGCAACATGTTAGTGTTCAGGGCGTTCTAACGTATTTCTCGAATGCTTCTAGGCAGGCGGCGCCATTGTCCTATTGCGGATCGCCCACCACGCCGTGCTGCCACCGAAGGATTTTTGCCCCTCGGACACTCTAACCCCGTGAGCCCCCGGGGCCAGGAATGACGACGCAGATCAGTATCGACAAAGCCCTGGCCACACGGGTGGGCCGCGGAGACGAAGCGGCGTTCGAGGAATTCTTCTCGGCGTATTTCCCGCGCCTGTTCCGATTCGCGCTGAGCCGGACCGACGGCGACGAGGCCGTGGCGGAGGAAGTGGTGCAGCGGACACTGTGCAACGTGATGTACAAGATGGACAGCTTCCGGGGCGATGCCCCGCTGTTCACCTGGCTGTGCAGTATCTGCCGCAACGAGCTGTCGGCGTACTTCCGCAAGTCCGGGCGCGAGGAATCCTTCGCCCAGCCGGTGGAAGACAACACCGAGATCCACGCGGCCCTGGAACGGATCAGCGAGGGCGGCGACGATCCGCTTACCGAGCGCCACCGCGACGAGATCGCCGGCTATGTTCAGGCCACGCTCGAGGCGTTGCCCGACAACTACGCCAGGGCGCTCGAGTGGAAATACATGCAGGGCCTCAGCGTCGCGGAGATCGCCGGCGAACTGGGGCTGAGCGAGAAGGCCGCGGAGTCGGTCCTGACTCGCGCCCGCAAGGCTTTCCGGGAAGCATTCGAGCGGCTGTGGGGATTTGCACCGCGCCTGTTCGCGGACGACAGAGACTAGAGCGATGAGCGAAGAAGAACGGTCCGACAGAGACGGGAAGGCACGGCCGGCCGACGAGGCCACGGCCCGTCTGATTGCGCGCGGCAGACCGCGGCGGGCCATTCCGCCAGGCGCGCGGGAGCGGGCACACGCCGCGGTCCACGAAGCGTGGCGGGATGCGACCCGGGAGCGCCGGCGCAGGCAAGCCGGCCGCCGGTGGCACGTGCCGGTCGCGCTCGCCGCCAGCGTCGCCCTGGCCGGCATACTCATCGCCCGCTTCCCGGCCGAAACCATCGCCCCTGCCGCGCCCGTGGCCACGGTGGCTCTCGTGCGCGGCGAGCTGAGCGGCGCCGACGGTGCCCGACTGCGTCCCGGCGCGGAGCTGCCGGCAGGGACCAGTCTCTCCACCGACGGTGCCGGACGCGCCGCCCTCAGCCTGGCGGATGGCACGTCGCTGAGAGTGGACCACGACACCCGGTTGACGCTCACCGCCGATGCGCGGCTGCGGCTCGAGGCCGGCGCCGTGTACGTGGACACCGCCCCGGCCGATCCCACGGGCGACGGCGTGACGATCATGACCTCTTATGCGACGGCAACCGACCTGGGAACCCAGTTCGAGGTGCGCCTGGCCGACGAGGCGGCATTGATCCGCGTGCGCGAAGGGAAAGTGGCGATCGCGCCCGCCACGGGTACCGGGTTCGCAGCCGTGGCCCCGGGACAGCACGTGGCTCCCGCCGGCCGGGCCGCCCGGGTGACCGCCGACGGCGGAATCGAGGCGAGTGACATCTCCCCCCATGACCCGTCCTGGGCCTGGGCCCAGTCGGTGGCGCCCGCCTTCGAGACGGCCGGGGACCGCAAGCTCGGCGAGTTCCTGCGCTGGTCCGCGCGCGAGCTCGGGCTGGAGCTGCACTATTCCGGAGATACCGGCGCGGCCGCGGCGGCGGTGGACCTGTCCGGAAGCGTGGAAGGCATGACCCCCGGCGAGGCGCTGCAGGCCGTGATGGCCACGACGACACTCGCCTACCGCGTGCAGGACGGCCGACTCGAGGTCTATCGTCCATAGCTATCGCCTATAGCTATCGTCCATGGTTTCGCCCATAGGCCTGCCCCGCGGCTACGGCCTTCCCGGGGACTCGCCCACCGGGGCGTCGGCCGGGGTCATGCGGAATCGGCGGGTACCCACTAGAATCCACGCATGGATCGCCCCCGTCCCGGCCTGATGGCCGCCCTCCTCCTCTGCCTGCCGGTGCTGCTGCACGCTGCAGGAGAGCCATGGCTGGGCCGTCCGCTGGCCGACTACATCGATTCCCTGAGCCTGCCGGTCATTTATTCCAGTGACGTCGTGCCGCCCGGGCTCCGGGTGGCCAGGGAGCCCACCGCCAGCGACCCGGAATATGCCCTGCGCCAGGTCCTCGCGGCCTCCGGCCTGGCGCTGGTGAGCGGACCGGACGACCGCCTTCTGGTGGTAAGCGCCCAGGGCCGGGGCACGCAGTCCGAGGCGGCCGTCACCGGCGTCGTCCGCGCGGCGGACGGGGGGCGGCTCGGCGGAGCCGAAATCATCATCGACGGTACCGGCCGCGGTCGCACCGGGCAGGCGGGCGAGTTCCTGATCCGGGACGTCGCGCCCGGCAGCCATACGTTGCGGGTCCGTCTCGAGGGCTATCTGTCCGCGGAGCGCGAGCTGGAAATCCGCGAGGGCCGGGTGCTGGTGGCCGATATCCTGATGCCGGCCGCCCCGCGGACTCTGCCGGACCTGGTGGTCACCTCGAGTCTGCACCGGCTGGTGTACGAGAGCCCGGGATCACACACCTTCCTCGATCGTGAACGGCTGCTCGATCTCCCCAACCTGGCCGACGATCCGCTGCGCGCGGGCGAACGCCTCCCGGGCGTTGCCGGCGGCGGCCTCTCCGCCCGCGCCCACGTGCGTGGCGGCGAGGAGAACGAGACGCTGGTCCTGTTCGACGGATTGCGCCTGTACGAGCCGTTCCACCTGAAGGACTTCCACAACGCAGTGAGCATGCTCGACATGCAGGCGGTAGGCGGTATCGACTACTACTCGGGCGGGTTCCCCGCCCGCTACGGCGACCGCATGAGTGCCGTCATGGACATCCGAATTCGCCGGCCGGTGGCGCCCCGCAGCACCGAGGTACGCCTCGACTTCCTGCATGCAGGCGTGACCTCCCTCGGCACCTTCGAGGCGGGCGACGGCGAATGGCTGGCCGCCTTTCGGCGGGGCAACCTGGACCTTCTGCTGCAGGCCGCCAACCCGGACCTCGGCACGCCCCGCTACCTCGATCTGCTGCTGCACGCCGAGCGGGACCTCGGCCCGAGCTTGCGACTCGCCGGTAACGCACTCGTCTCCCGCGACAAGATCGGTGTCAGCGACTCCGGAGACACGACGGCGGCGGACGCCCGGTACGACAACCGCTATCTCTGGCTCAACCTGGACTGGGTCGCGACGGCGCGGCTCAGTGCCGCCACCGTGTTGTCCGCGAGCCTGATCGAGAACGCCCGTTCCGGCTTCGTCGAGCGGCCCGGCGTGGTGAGCGGCCGTGTCATCCGCGACGAACGCGACTTCCGGATCTTCGGGCTGAAACAGGACTGGACCTGGCAGCGCAGCGAGTCGTCCCTCTGGCGCGCCGGTTTCGATCTCAAGCACGTGGAGGGCGAGTACGCGTATGCGAGCGAACGCGTGCTCGACCCGCTGTTCGCAGGGCTCGCCGGCGTTACGGATGGGGGCCCCGAGGCACAGGATTATTCGCTGTCGCCCGGCGGCGCCCAGTTCGCCTTGTACCTCGCGCGGCGCTGGCAGATCAACGACTGGCTGACCGCCGATGCCGGTCTGCGCTGGGACCAACAGACCTACACCACCGCCGCCGACGACGAACAGATCAGCCCGCGTGTATCCCTGCTCGCCCGACCGCGTCCGGGAACGGAACTGCGGCTTAGCTGGGGCCGCTTCTACCAGGCCCAGGAGCTGAACGAACTCAAGGTGGCGGACGGTCAGCCCGACTTCGAGGAAGCGCAGCGCTCCGAGCATGTGATCCTGAGCGCCATCCAGGATATCGGTGCCTACCGCCTGCGAGCGGAGCTCTACCGCAAGAAGATGCGCAGCCTCGCGGCGCGGTTCGAGAATCTGACCGACCCCCTGAACCTGCTGCCGGAGCTGCAGCCGGACCGCATCCGCCTGGACCCGGAGTCCGCCACGGCACGGGGCGCGGAGCTGCTGCTGACGCGCCGGCCCGGCGACGAAGGCCTGTCCTGGTGGGCCGGCTACGCCTGGTCCGAGGCACTCGACCGGTTCGCCGACGGCAAGGTGGCGCGCAGCTGGGATCAGACCCACGCCGTGAAGTTCGGAGTGGACTGGTCGGCCGGGCCGTGGGATTTCAGCCTCGCGGCGAGCGTGCACACGGGCTGGCCGAAGACCCGCCTGCTGCTGGTGGAAGGTGATGCGGGACCCGAGGTGATCGCGCAGGCGCGCAACCGCCGCCGCTACGAGGACTTCCACCGCCTCGACCTGCGCTTCGGCCGGGAGTTCCGCCTCTCCACGGGTACTCTGGAGACCTATCTGGAGATCACAAACCTGTACGACAGCCGCAACCCGTGCTGCCTGGAGTACACGCCGGTCACCGGCGCTGATGGCGGCGTGGTGCTGATCGAGGAGACCGATTACTGGCTGCCGCTGGTGCCCTCGCTCGGTGTCGCCTGGCGCTTCGAGTGATACTCGTCGGATCCCGGCGCCGTTCCCTCAGGCACGCGGCACCTGGCGCACCAGGCCCAGCTCGTCGAAGACGGCGGCGGCACGGTCGGGGAAATCGGTGAACAGGCCGTCGACGCCCAGCTCGGTCACGAACCAGCGCAGCATCTCCTCGAGATTCGGGAAACCGGCGGCCAGATCGTCGGCACGGAACGTGTACGGATGCACCGCGAGGCCTGCCGCGCGGGCGTCGGCCGCCAGGCGGCCCGCCGTGGGCCGCCCGTTGTCGTCCAGCGCGTAGAGCTGCCCGACCCAGGGTCCGATGGCATCGGCCGTCGCGGCAAGCGCGCGCAGTCCCTCAGCGGTCCTCAGCGCGTCGTAATCGGTGTCGGACTCGCCCCAGTCGTTCTCGCCGATGAGCTGCACGAGCCGGAAGTCCGCCGCGAATTCCCCGCGCAGGCGGCGGAGCTCGGCGGCATCGAAACACTGGATGTAGACGGCGTCCGAGCGGGCCGTGACACCGGCCGCCTCCAGGGCGGCGAGCAGCAGTGCCGACAGATCCACCCCCTCGGCCCGGTGCCAGGCCGGGCGCTTGATCTCCGGGTAGATGCCGACCTGCCGGCCGGTGGAGGCGTTCAGGCCGCGGACTAGCGCGATCTCCTCGGCCAGCGTGTTGATGCGGAAGTTGCCGCTGCGGGCGGGGAAGCGCCCGGGGTAATTCGCCTGCCTGCCGTCTGCGTCCAGTCTCTCGGTGACGCGAAGCGTGCGGATTTCCGCCAGGGTCAGATCCCGCGCGTACCAGCGCCCGTCGGCCCGGGCCCGGTCGGGGAAGCGCTCGGCCACGTCGGTGACCCGGTCCAGATGGATGTCGTGCAGGACCAGGAGTGCGTCGTCCTTCGAGGCGACCAGGTCCTGCTCCAGGTAATCGGCGCCCAGGCCGTAGGCCAGCGCCTTGGCCTCCAGCGTGTGCTCCGGCAGGTAGCCGGAGGCGCCCCGGTGGGCGATCACGACGGGGCGGCGGGAGGGCCTGCTCATGCTGCCGGCCGTCGTTGCCATGCCCGTCGGCGGCGCCTCAGTCGTCCACGCCGAGGCGCTTGTGCATGATCGGGCTGGTCGTCGTGTACTGCAGGTGCACTTTCTTGTCCGGCTCGATGAAGGACTTGGCTGCGAAGGCCGCGAGCGCAGCCTCGTGGAAGCCGCTCAGGATCAGTTTCTTCTTGCCCGGGTAATGGTTGATGTCGCCGATTGCATAGATGCCCGGGATGTTCGTCTCGAACTTCTCCGTGTCCACGTTGATGGTCTTGCGATTGATGTCCAGGCCCCACTCGGCGATGGGCCCGAGTTTCGGCGCCAGCCCGAAGAACACCAGCAGGTCGTCCAGCTCGACGCGGCGGTCGTCCTGGTCCTTCACCGCCACGGTCACCGACTTCAGCGTGTCGCCTTCGGCCTCAAGGGCGCTCACGGTGCCGAATTCGATCAGATCCATCCTGCCGGTCGCCACCAGCTCGCGCATCCGCGCCACCGAGGCGGGTGCCGCCCGGAACTGGTCCGAGCGGTGCACCAGCGTCATGGACTCGACCGAGTCGATCAGCTCCAGCACCCAGTCCAGCGCCGAGTCGCCGGCGCCGAGCACCACCACCCGCTTGCCCGCGAAGCGGCCCGGATCGCGCACCCGGTAGAAAACGTGCCTGTCGATCAGTGCCTCGACGCCTTCCACACGGAGCTCCCGGGGCTGGAAAGAGCCGACGCCGCCCGCAATGATGACCGTCTTCGCCTCGAACTCCTTGCCGCCGCTCGTCTTCACGTGGAACGGGCCGGCGCCGGAGAGCTCCGTCACCTCCTCGCCCAGGTGGAAGCCGGGCGAGAACGGTTTGATCTGCTCCATCAGCCGCTCGACCAGCTCGGCCGCGCTGCACACCGGGATGGCGGGGATGTCGTAGATCGGCTTGTCCGGGTAGAGTTCGGCGCACTGCCCGCCGACCACGGGCATGGTCTCCACCACCTCTGCGTGCAGGCCCAGCAGCCCCAGCTCGAACACCTGGAACAGCCCGCACGGGCCCGCCCCGACGATCAGTGCATCGGTCTTGATTGTCATGATTCTCCGTTCACTCCTCCGGACAAAATCCTGCCGCGCGGGGAAGTCGTGCCCCGGCAGTTCGACTGCTTGCATTGCGAGCGCCCGCCGCAGGACGGGTCTCAGGGGAAGTCGATGACCTCCCAGCGGTTGGTATCCTCGTTCCGTGCCGCCCGCTTGATGGCGTCCACGATCTCGCGCTCGTTCCATTCCGGCTCTTCGCGGGCCGCCCGGGACACCTCGGCCGGCATCGGCAGGACGCCGCCGAATGGCTTCATCGCGATGACCGGCCTGCCGAGCGCCTGGGCGGCATCGATCTGGTACTGGATCCAGTCCCGTTTCTTCTCGAACAGGCTGGCCAGGACCACGACGGTCTCCGCGGCCTCGATCTGCTCGCGCAGGGCCGCCTTGAACGCCTCGCTGCCGCCGGCAGGCAGCTCCTCCGGCTTGCTGGTGTTCACGTAGAAGAAATTCGGGTTGCTCTCGATGTATTCGAACAGCCGCAGATAATCGTCACTCTCGCTGAAGGTGTGGGTGACGTACACCCGGATCGGGTTTTCTTCGGACACGAAAGACCTCCGGCGGCCGGCTCGGAACCCGGGTAGTGTAGCGAATCCGGCAGCCGGGAGGCCAGCATGCGAGGGCCGCTCCGGGCTGCATCCCGGACCGGCCCGACCTGCTATCATCAGCAAGAGTCAGGCCGTCCGGGGAGCCGGCAGCGCCGGCAGCGTCCCGGCCGCCCGGCTGCCCTTCCGAACGCCGGGAACACGCATGCGCCTATTGCTATACAACATCCGCTACGGGGTCGGCGGCGGTGCGTCCATGCACATGCCCGTCCCGGGTGCGGGCTACCTGCTCGGCAACCGGACCAACCTGGACCGGATCATCGAGTTCATCCAGTCGGTGAGCCCGGATATTGTCGGCCTGGTGGAAGTGGATACGGGCTCCATCCGCAGCCGGCGGGTGAACCAGGCGGAGGAGATCGCCCGGGCGCTCGGCCACAATACCTCGTACGAGATCAAGTACGGAGCCAGCTCGGTCAACAAGCTGCTGCCGATCATCCGCAAGCAGGGCAACGCGTTTCTCGCCGCCCCGGGCGTCCATGGCGAGCGCTTCCACTACTTCGACACCGGCATAAAGCGGCTGATCATCGAGCTGGAGCTCGACGAATTCGCCGTCTTCCTGGTGCACCTGTCGCTGAAGTACCGGCATCGCCACCTGCAGCTCCGTCATCTGCACGACCTGGTGATGAAGACCGAGAAGCCGGTGATGGTGGCCGGAGATTTCAATACCTTCTGGGGCGAGAACGAGATGTACCTGTTCATGCAGGCCACCGGCCTGAAGAGCGCGAACACCACCGGCGCGCCCTCCTATCCCAGCCGCGCGCCCCGCAAAGAGCTGGATTTCATCCTCTATCAGGAGGGCATCCGCATCGAGAATTTCGAGATCCCGCAGGTCCGCTATTCGGACCACCTGCCGCTGGTCTGCGACTTCTCGGTGCAGGCGGCCTGAAAGAGAAAATCGGAACGACGACGCCGACACGGCGCAAGGAGCAGGCAATGAGCGACGAAAAGGCACGCGGCGGGCTCGAGCACTGGCGCACGGAGACCGATTCGAGCGGCGTCCTCTGGCTGGCGGCGGACAAGGCCGACGGCGGCGCCAACGTGCTGTCCGGGCCGGTCCTCCGTGAACTGGATGCCATCATCGCCGGCATCGAGGACGACCCTCCGAAGGGCGTGGTCGTCTATTCGGTGAAGCCGAGCGGCTTCATCATGGGCGCCGACATCAACGAGTTCACCCGCATCGAGACCAGCGAGCAGGCGTTCGAGCTGGTGCGACTGGGCCAGCAGGTGCTCGACCGGGTCGAGGCGCTTCGTTGCCCCACGGTGGCCGTGATCGACGGCTACGCCCTCGGCGGCGGGCTGGAGCTCGCCATGGCCTGCGACTACCGCCTGGCTGTGGACAGCGACCGCAAGACCATCGGCCTGCCCGAGGTTCAGCTCGGCATACATCCGGGCTTCGGCGGCACCGTGCGGTCGGTGCAGATCGCCGGCGTCACCGCGGCGATGGAGCTGATGCTGACCGGCAAGTCCCTGACGCCGAAAAAGGCGAAATCCGCCGGACTGGTGGACCGCCTGGTAACGCGGGACAACTGGAAGGCGGCGGCGCGGGAGATCATCGGCTCGCGCCCGCCCCGCAGCCGGGCCGGCTTCACCCAGAAGCTCCTGAATCTGGCGCCGGTACGCCCCTTCGTCGCCAAACAGATGCGCGCACGGGTCGCCAAACGCGCCCGCCGCGACCACTATCCCGCCCCCTACGCCATTGTCGAGCTCTGGCAGAAGCACGGCGGCAGTCCGGACGGCGGCTACGTGGCCGAGGCCCGCTCCATCGCGGAGCTCATGTGCACGGATACCTCGCGCAACCTGGTGCGCGTGTTCTTCCTGCAGAACCGGCTGAAGTCCCAGGGCAGCAGCGATGCGCCCCGGCCACGTCACCTGCACGTGGTCGGCGCGGGCGTCATGGGCGGCGATATCGCCGCCTGGTGCGCACTGCGCGGCCTGGAGGTCACGCTGCAGGACCGGGAGGAGAAGTACATCACGCCCGCGCTCGAGCGGGCGGAGAAGCTGTTCGGCAAGCGCATCCGTGACGAGGCGGAACGGGAGGCGGCGAAGGGCCGGCTCCGGGCGGACGTGGCCGGCGACGGCGTGGCGAGCGCGGATCTCGTGATCGAGGCCATCTTCGAGGACAAGGAGGCGAAACAGGACCTGTATCGGGAGCTGGAGCCGAAGATGAAGGACGGCGCGGTACTCGCCACCAACACCTCCTCCATCCGCCTGGAGGAGTTGCGCACGGTGCTCTCGGCGCCGGCTCGGCTGATCGGCCTGCACTTCTTCAACCCCGTGGCGCAGCTGCCCCTCGTGGAGGTGATCCGCTGTGCAGACACCGAAGCCGCGGCCATCGACACCGGTCATGCCTTCGTGAAGGCCATCGGCAAGTATCCGCTGGAGTGCGCGAGTTCGCCGGGATTCGTGGTCAACCGGGTGCTGGCCCCGTACATGGGCGAGGCGATGCGCCTGCACGAGGAAGGCGTCGCCCTGGAGATCATCGACCAGGCGGCCGTGGATTTCGGCATGCCCATGGGTCCGGTGGAGCTGGCCGACAGCGTCGGGCTGGACGTCGCCTGGCATGTCTCGACCATCCTGGCCGATGCCTACGGCTACCCGCTGCCCGAAAAGCTGAAGGAGATGGTCGATGCCGGCAATCTGGGTCGCAAATCCGGCCAGGGCTTCTACCGCTGGGAGGACGGCGACGCCGTCAAGGAATCCGACCCGGAAGGGCCCGAGCCGCCGGATCTGCAGGACCGGCTGATCCTGCCCATGGTCAACGAGGCGGTCGCCTGCCTGGCGGAAGAGGTGGTCCAGGACGAGGACCTCCTCGATGCCGGCGTGATCTTCGGTACCGGTTTCGCGCCATTCCGGGGCGGCCCCCTGCATTACGCCCGTTCCCGCGGAGTCGCCGAGATACGCAGCCGTCTGGAGAAGTTCGCCATGGAGTACGGAGAGCGGTTCAGCCCGGCGGATGGCTGGGATGCCTTCGCGTCCCGCGACGAGTGAGAGCCGCGGCTCCCGAAATTGGGACGCGTTCCTGATCTTGCCAAGCCATTGAATGTACAATGCGCCACCCGGGAGTCGACGTTTTTCTCTGACCGCCGCCCGCGCACAGGGCCGGCCGGCGGCCCACCACGGATGAACTGGCGATAACATGACGGAACGAGGACAGGTAGATACCAACCTGCTGAAGGGTTTCTCTCCGCTCGACGGACTCAAGCGCGAGAATCTGTCGGCGCTCGCGAAGAAGACCCGGGTCCACGAACTGGACGCGAATCAGGTCCTGTTCCGCGAGGGAGATTCCGAGAAGCGTACGCTGTATATCGTCAGCGGCAGCGTCGAACTCGTGGACGGCAATCAGGTGGTGGAAACCATCCAGGGCGGCACCGAGGAGGCCCGCAACCCGCTCTCGCCCATCCTGCCGCGACGCTACACCGCTCGCACCCGCACGAAGATCCAGTATCTAAACATCGACAGCGACCTGCTGGACGTGATGCTGACCTGGGACCAGACCGGCTCGTACGAAGTGAGCGAGTTGCGGGACGATCAGACCGAGGGCGGCGACGACTGGATGACCACGCTGCTGCAGACCAAGGCGTTCCACAAGATCCCGCCCGCCAATATCCAGGCGATCTTCATGCGCATGCAGCAGATCAACTACAAGGCCGGGGATCAGGTCATCAAACAGGGCGCCGAGGGCGACTATTTCTACGTCATCACCCGGGGCAAATGCGCGGTCACCCGCGAGACGCCGCTGAACAAGGAAGGCATCCGGCTGGCCGAACTGGGCGTCGGCGACACCTTCGGCGAAGAGGCCCTGATCTCCGACGCCAAGCGCAATGCCACGGTCACGATGCTGACGGACGGCTCGGTGATGCGCCTCGGCAAGGACGATTTCAACACGCTGCTGAACGAGCCCATGCTCGAGTGGGTGGACTACACGGAGGCCCAGGACATCGTGGCGAAAGGCGGCCAGTGGCTGGACGTGCGCCTGCCGAGCGAGTTCGACAATTACCACCAGGAAGGCGCGGTCAATATCCCGCTCTATTTCATCCGGCTGAAGCTCGGCACCCTGGACAAGGACAAGCGCTACGTCGTCTGCTGCGACACGGGACGGCGCAGCTCCGCCGGCGCCTACATCCTGAGCGAGAGGGGCTTCAACGCCTGCGTCCTGCGCGGCGGCATCAACAGCGCCCGCAATCCCTGACCGGCAGCCGCTGCGGCCTCACATGGTGTGGGTGGGCTTGTCCCCGCTCAACGCGCCTGCCAGGTAGTTCTCGATCTTCTTCTGGGTGTTGCCCTGGTCCTGCTCGGAGAACTGGACGCCGATGCCGGCGGTCCGCTTGCCCTGGGCTCCCTTCGGCGTCATCCAGATCACCTTGCCGGCCACCGGGATCTTCTCGTCCTCGCCCATCAGGTTCAGCAGCATGAACACCTCGTCGCCCAGCCGATAGGAACTGTTGGTGGGTATGAACAGGCCGCCGTTGTGCACGAACGGCATGTACGCCAGATACAACGCGCTCTTGTCCTTGATCGTCAGCGTCAGCAGACCCGGCTTGGACATGGTGAGATCCCTCGATACTTATCCGGTGCCACCGCCGGACGATGCGCCCGTCGGTGAGCGTTCCAGGCCCGCCTGTTCCCCCCGGAACCCTTCGGCCCAGGGGATCAGCAGCGACTCCAGGGCCACCTGCTGCTCGTTCGCCGAGCCCGGCGGCTGGTTCCGCAGCCTGGTCACCCGATCTAGATAACAGAACAGATTTCGACTGTCCATGCGCTGCAGCACGCTTTCCGGCATCACGCCCGCCGGGGCCTGCGAACGCCCCGCGACCCGGCCGCGGATCAGGTCTCTCATCAACCGTTCGAGCCAGTCCATCGCGAACACGGCATCGGCCTTCGCCCAGCGTGCCGCCGCGTCCAGCGGACCCAGCCGCCCTGCCACGACGGCGCCGAGGTCGTCGCGGAAGCGTGCCGGCAGTTCCGCCTTGCCGTCGCGCACGTAGGCGACCGCCCGCAGCGGCGCTCCGCCGGCCAGCGCGAGGGCCTCGGGCCAGTCCGCCTCGTCATCCAGCGACTGCAGCCAGGCCAGGGCCGTGGCCGGCGCCGGCAGGGACACCCGCAGCGTCGCGCAACGGCTCAGGATGGTGGCGGGCATGCCCGAGAGCGTGTCCGCCACCAGGATGATGAGCGCATCGCCTGGCGGTTCCTCCAGCGTCTTCAGCAGGCTGTTGGCCGCGTTCAGCGTCATGGCGTTTGCGGGTTCGATCAGCGCCGCCTTGCCGCCGCCCGCGTGGCTCTTCAGGCCGATATTCGCAACGAGAGCCCGCACCTGGTCCACCGAGATCCGTGCCTTGCCTTCCTCCGGCGAGATTCGCATCGCATCCGGGTGCTGCCGTCCGGCGGTCGGCCAGACCGGGCGCGACGGCGCGCCGCTGCCGCCGGCGAGGTAACGCGCGCAGAGCCAGTCAGCCAGTGCGCGCTTGCCCGTGCCGACGGGGCCGCTCAGCAGCAGGGCATGGCCGAGACGCCCGGCCGCGCGATTGCGGTCGAGGCTGTGGCAGATATCATCCAGCCAATTAATCTCTTTTTCTTCAGAGGCTTCTGTCACCTATCCAATCTCTTTTCTCGGCCATGAGTCGATCGATGTGCAGTCCGATCTCCTTCTGCACCGACTGCAGCGGGCGGCTGGCGTCCACCACGGCGTAGCGTTCCGGCTCGGCTTCCGCGAGCGCGAGATAACCGGCCCGGACGCGCTCGAAGAAGGCACCCTGCTCGTTCTCGAAGCGGTCCGTGATGCCGCGGTCCCGGCTGCGCTGACGGCTCACCGGAAGCGGCGCGTCCAGCAGCAGCGTGAGATCCGGCCACAGGCCTGGGTGCACGATGTCCGCGAGCTGGCGTATGCGGCCCGTATCCTGGCCGCGTCCGTGGCCCTGGTAGGCCAGCGTGGCATCCGTGAAGCGGTCGCAGACGACCCAGTCGCCGCGCTCCAGGGCCGGGAGGATGAGGTTCTCGATGTGCACGGCCCGGGCCGCGAACATGAGCAGAAGCTCCGCCGCCGCCGGGACGGGCTCCGCCCGCTCGGCGAGCACGACGTCGCGGATGTCCTCGGCCAGCGGCGTACCGCCCGGCTCCCGGGTGCTGACCACGCCGTAGCCGGCGGCGCCGATGCGCTCGCAGATGAACCCCACGTTGGTGCTCTTGCCGACACCCTCGATGCCTTCCACCGTGATGAAGCGCCCCCTTTCCATGCTCAGCGCCTCCGCTCCCGCAGCCGCTCGAGATAGCGCTCCACGGCAGCCTCGTGCTCTTCCCGCGTGACCGAGAAGTCGTGGCTGCCGTCCGGCTCGCCGGTGGCCACGAAGAACAGCGCCTCGCCCGGCGCCGGATCCACCGCCGCGTCCAGGGAAGCGCGGCCCGGCAGGGCGATCGGTGTCGGCGGCAGACCCGCCCGGGTATAGGTGTTATAGGGCGTATCCGAGCGCAGGTCGCGGCGGCGGATGTTGCCGTCCCAGTCCTCGCCCAGCCCGTAGATCACGGTGGGATCCGTCTGCAGGCGCATGCCGCGCTCGAGGCGCCGCGTGAATACGCCCGCGATGCGCCGGCGCTCGTCGTCCCGGGCGGTCTCCTTCTCGATGATCGACGCCAGGATCAGCGCCTCGTAGGGCGAGTCGAGCGGGATGTCGTCGCGGCGCGACTGCCATGCCGCCAGCAGCTGTTCCTGCATCAGTGCGTAGGCGCGGCGCAGGATGGTCACGTCCTCGCTGCCCCGCGGGAAATGGTAGGTTTCCGGAAACAGCAGGCCCTCCGGGTGGTCCTCCCCGGCCTCGACGGCCTCTAGCAGCGCTTCCGGCTCGTAGGGCCGGAGGGTCGCCACGATGGACGGGTGCTCCTGCAGCGCGCGGACCGCCTCGGCGGTGGTCCAGCCCTCCACGATGGTGAAACTGTAGAGGCGCACGTCGCCGGCGACGAACTTGGCCAGCGCCTCGGCCGCGCTCAGACCCGGCTGGAGCACGTACTCGCCCGCCTTGATCCTGGCCGCCTCGCCGGTCAGGCGGCCGTACCAGGAGAGCACGGCCGGATGGCCCAGCATGCCTCTGGACTCCAGATCGGCCGCCACCCTGGCGAGCGGCGTCCCGGGCGGGATCTCCACCACCGCGGGCGCCTCCAGGGCGAGCGGGCGATGCAGTTCCGTCCGCGCCCACAGCAGCGTGCCCCCGAGCGCCACCGCCAGGGCCAGCATGCCGGCCAGCGCCGCCATTACGAGCCTCGTCATATTGCTGTCATTCCGGCTGTCATTCCTTCAGTCCCGCCGCCTCCAGCGCAGCCGTCAGCCGCGCGGTGAGCGGGCCCCGTGTCCACTCTCGCCTGCCGAGCCGGGCGACCGGCCAGAGCACGTACTGGCTGTTGGTCAGGAAGAGCTCCTCCGCCGCCATGACCTCTGCCGGCTCCACCTCCCGGACCGTCGTATCGAGCCCCAGGCGGTCGGCCAGCTCCAGCACGAGGCCGCGCATGATGCCGGCCACGCCGGCATGGGTGACGGCCGGCGTCACCAGCCGCCCGCCGCGCACCAGGAACAGGTTGCTCATGGTAGCGCAGACCACCCGGCCGTCGCTGTCCAGCATCAGGCCTTCGGCAATATCGTCGATATCGACGATGCCATCCTGATCGTCCCATTCGGCCCGGGCAAGCACCTGTTCCAGCCGATCGAGGTGCTTTAGGCCGGCCAGCGCCGGATTGCGGCCGAGGCGCGTGCGGCACCAGCGCAGCGCGACGCCGCGCTGCCGACGCTCCTGCGGCCAGCTGCGTGCATGCCCGATGCCCGCCAGCAGCCGGGCATCCGAATGCCGATAGGCGTAGCCCCGCTCGCCGTCGCCGCGGGTTGCCACCAGTTTCAGGACGGCCCGGCCGTCGTCCCCGGCCGGCATCCCGCCGACGACCCGGGCGACGAAGTCCTCTATGCGCTCTCGCGCCGGCAGGCGCAGGGCGAGCCGGTCGGCGCCGAGACGCAGGCGCTCCAGATGCCGCTCGAGCAGTCGCGGCCGCCCGTCGCGCACCGCGATGGTCTCGAACAGGCCGTCCCCGTAGGCGAATCCGCGATCGTCGGGCCCGGGCGCGTCGGCCTCGCCGTCGAGGTAATGCCAGCGCATCATGCCGCGCCTCCGTGCCCCTTCCCTTGCGCTTGCCCTTGTCTTTTCCCCTGTCCTTGTCCCAGGGCCAGCAGCAGGCCCTTCGCCTTGGCCCGCGTCTCGGCCAGCTCGCGCTCCGGCTCCGAATCCGCGACGATGCCCGCCCCGGCCCGCAGGGTCAGTTCCGTGCCGTCGGTGACGACGGTGCGGATCAGGATGTTCAGGTCCAGCTTACCGTCCCGGGACAGATAACCGAAAGAGCCCGTATAGGCGCCCCGCGGGCCGGACTCCAGCGCGGCGATGATCTGCATGCAGCGGACCTTCGGGCAGCCGGTGATAGTGCCGCCGGGAAACACGGCAGCGATGGCATCGCCGGGCGTCACGCCGGCCTCGAGCTCGCCGGTCACGTTGCTGACGATGTGGTGCACGTGGCGGTAGGTCTCGATGGTCATCATCTCGTCCACCCGCACCGTGCCCGGCCGGCAGATGCGGCCGAGGTCGTTGCGCTCGAGGTCGATGAGCATGACGTGCTCGGCCCGTTCCTTCGGGTGCGCCAGGAGCTCTGCGCTGAGCGCCCGGTCGTCCTGGCGGCTGGCGCCCCGCGGCCGCGTGCCGGCGATAGGTCGGGTGGAGGCGGTGCCGTCGGCGAGGCGGAGGAGCCGCTCCGGCGAGGAAGAGATTACGGAATGCCGGCCGACTCGCATGAGGCCGGCGAAGGGCGCCGGATTGGCGCGACGCAGCCGACGATAGATGATCGACGGCGTCATCCCGTCCGCGAGTCTGCCGTGCCAGAGTCGGGACAGATTGGCCTGGTAGACGTCCCCCGCCGCGATGTGGGCCTTCGCCTCGGCGACCGCCGCGAGGTAGTCTTCGGCCGGCTCCTCCGCGGCCGCACCGGCCAGTGCGGGACCGCCCTCGTCGGCGCCGCTGCGTGCCGTGCCGGCGTCGGCGGCCATCCGGTCGAGGCTGCCTTCGCTGCCGGGCTCCGCCACGGCCCAGCTGCGGCCGCTCTGCCGATCACGGATCAGGGCTCCCCTTACCCGCGTGGCGAGGGCGACGGGCAGGCCTGCCGGCGCGGTCAGCTGCAGCCCGGGCTCGATTTCGGCGGCGAGCTCGTAGCCCAGGTAGAGGAACCAGCCGCCGGCGAACGGCGCCGCGCCGGCGCCGGCCCGTTCGCGGCTCCACCACAGGTCCAGGGAGTCCAGGAATCCATCGCCCAGCGGCACATCCGGCGGTGCCGCCAGCCTGCCGCCCGCTTCCAGCCGCAGGGTCTCTCCCGGCAAGGCGAACAGGAGGTCGTAGCGGGCCTGGGCATCGGTGCCCTCGACGCTCTCCAGCAGGAAGGGATAGCGCTCGGGCCACGCGTCGTGCATGGCGAGCAGGTCGGCACTGGCAGTAAGTTCACGCACCGGATTCATCGATGGATCGTGCGGCAACGATCGTGCGGCGCGCCGGCACCGCCCGCGTACCCGGCTGCCGTCAGACGGCCCGGAAGATCAGCGTGCCGTTGGTGCCGCCGAAGCCGAAGGAGTTCGACATGGCCACCTGCAGCTTCGCATCGCGGGCCGTGTTGGGCACGTAGTCCAGGTCGCACTGCGGGTCCGGGTTGTCCAGATTGATGGTCGGCGGCAGCAGCTGATCGCGGATCGCCAGTATGGAGAAGATGGCCTCCACCGCTCCGGCGGCGCCGAGCAGGTGGCCGGTGGTCGACTTGGTGGCGCTGACCGGCAGCGAGGCCGCGTGGTCCCCGAAGCAGCGCTTGACGGCGACCGTCTCGGCGATGTCGCCGGCAATCGTGGACGTGGCGTGGCCGTTCAGGTGATCGACGTCTTCCGGGTTGAGCCCCGCATCGCCGAGCGCCGCCGCCATGCTCTTGCGGGCGCCCTCGCCGTCTTCCGGCGGCAGCGTGATATGGGAGGCATCGCCGCTCATGCCGAAACCCACGACCTCGGCGAGGATGGGCGCGCCCCGGGCTTTCGCGTGCTCGTATTCCTCGATGACCAGGCAGCCCGCACCGTCCGCGAGCACGAAGCCGTCGCGGTCGCGATCGAACGGGCGGCTGGCACGCTGGGGCTCGTCGTTGCGGGTGGACAACGCCCGCGCCGCGCAGAAGCCGCCGAGTCCGAGCGGTGTGGTCGCATATTCCGCGCCGCCCGCCAGCATAACGTCGGCGTCGCCCCAGGCGACCGAGCGGGCCGCGAGTCCGATGCTGTGGGTGGAGGTGGTGCAGGCGGTGACGACGGCCAGGTTCGGCCCCGTCAGCCCGTGCATGATGCTCACGTGCCCGGAGATCATGTTGATGATGGCGCCCGGTATGAAAAATGGCGAGATGCGCCGCGGGCCCTGATTCAGGTACTTCTCGTGATTGGCCTCGATGGTGGCGATGCCGCCGATGCCGGCGCCCATGGCCACGCCTATGCGGCCGCGGTTGTCGTCGGTCACCTCCAGGCCGCTGGCCGCGAGGGCCTGGTTGCAGGCGGCGACGCCGTACTGCACGAAGGTATCGATTTTGCGGGCTTCCTTCTTCGGGATACCGTGCGCTTCCGGATCGAAGTCTTTCACCAGGCCGGCGAAACGGGTGGCGAACGGCTCCGGGTCGAAGTCCGTGATGGGAGCCATCCCCGGGCGGCCTTCCACGACATTCTTCCACGCCTCGTCGACGGTGTTGCCGACGGGCGAGATGATGCCGAGTCCGGTCACGACTGCGCGGCGTCTCTCCACGGGATTACCTGTTGCGAATGGGTGAAAGGGAAGCGCGGGCCGGGCGCACCGCGCCGGCCCGTGCCCGTGACATCAGGAGGATTCCGACTTGCGGGCGTTGATGTAGTCGATGGCCTGCTGGACGGTGGTGATCTTCTCGGCTTCCTCGTCCGGAATCTCGGTCTCGAACTCTTCCTCGAGGGCCATGACGAGTTCCACCGTATCCAGCGAGTCGGCGCCGAGGTCGTCGACGAAAGAAGCATCGTTGGTGACCTCTTCTTCCTTCACCCCGAGCTGCTCGGCTACGATGCTCTTGACCTGTTCTTCAATGCTGCTCATTGCTTCTGTTTCTCCTTCGCAGAGACTGCCTGAATTCTACTGCCGGACCGCGGAGAGTCCCCCAATCGGCGATCCGCACCGGCCCCGGCTTTCACCTGAACGCAGCCGCTGCCGCGAACACCCCTTGCGCCGCCCCCTCCGGGCCCCGGCGCCTCCGAGGGCCGGTATTGTATTGGAAAACCGGCCGTCCATTCTACAGCACAGGCATCCGGGCCCGGATGCCTGTCAGATCATGTACATACCGCCGTTCACGTGGAGGGTCTCGCCGGTGATGTACGCCCCCGCCGGCGACGCCAGGAATACCGCCGCCGCGGCGATGTCCGCCGCCTCGCCGAGCCGGCCGAGCGGTATCTGCCCGAGCAGCGTTTCCTGCTGGCCTTCCTCCAGCGCGCCGGTCATGTCCGTGCGGATGAAGCCGGGCGCGATGACGTTGACGGTGATGCCCCGGGAGCCGACCTCGCGGGCGAGCGACTTGGAGAAGCCGATGATGCCGGCCTTCGCGGCCGCGTAGTTCGACTGCCCCGCGTTGCCCATCACGCCGACCACCGAGGCGATGCTGATGATGCGCCCCGCGCGTTTCTTCATCATGCCGCGCAGGCAGGCCTTGCTCATGCGGTAGACGCCGGACAGGTTGGTCTGCAGGATCTCGTCCCATTCGTCCGGCTTCATCCGCAGCAGCAGATTGTCGCGGGTGATGCCCGCGTTGTTCACCAGGATGTCCGGAGGCGCGTCCAGTGCGCCGGTCAGCGCCTCCACCGAGGCCGGGTCGGAGACGTCCAGCACCGCCCCCGCGCCCTGCCCGCCCAGCCGTTCGCCGATGGCCTGCGCGCCGGCCTCGGAGGTGGCCGTGCCGATCACGCGGGCGCCCGCGGCCGCCAGCCCGTCGGCGATGGCGGCGCCGATGCCTCGCGAGGCACCCGTCACCAGGGCCGTCTGCCCCTCCAGTAAGTCGGCAGCAAAGATTCCAGCCATCGGTTACTCCTCTTCTTTCAGCAATGCGTCAAGGGCCGCCGGCGTGTCCAGCGCGGCGTGCGGCAGCGAGCGATCGATGCGCCGGCCCAGCCCGGCCAGCACCTTGCCGGGACCGCATTCGACCACCCGTCCGGCGCCCTCGGCCGCGAAGCGCTGTACCGTCTCCACCCAGCGCACGGGGCTGTAGAGCTGGCGCACCAGCGCATCGGCGATGGCCGCCGGATCGGACTCGACCGCCACGTCGACGTTGTTGACCACCGGTATCGCGGGCGGCCCGATCGCCACCTCCTGCAGCGCCGCCTGCAGGCGGTCCGCCGCCGGGCGCATCAGCCGGCAATGCGACGGCACGCTGACCGGCAGCAGCATGGCCCGGCGCGCGCCGCTCTCCTTCGCGGCTTCGAGCGCCCGCTCCACGGCCGGCTTCTCGCCGGCGATCACGACCTGGCCGGGTGCGTTGTAGTTGACGGCCTCGACCACACCCGCCGACGCCGCCTGCTCGCAGGCCGCGCGGACGGCATCGTCGTCCAGGCCCAGCACGGCGGCCATGGCGCCGGCCTCTTCCGCCACGGCCTCCTGCATGAATCTCGCCCGCTCCCCGACCAGCCGGACCGCTTCGGTGAACGGCAACGCACCGGCTGCGACCAGCGCGGTATATTCGCCCAGAGAGTGACCCGCGAGCCACGCCGGCGCGGCTCCGCCCCGCTCCCGCCAGACGCGCCACGCGGCCATGCCCGCCGTCAGCATCAGCGGCTGGGTGTTGACGGTCAGTCCCAGCTCCGCCTCCGGCCCTTCCCGGGACAGCCTCCACAGATCACGCCCGAGCGCCTCGCCGGCCTCCTGGTAGGTTTCGCGCACGACCGGGAACGCCTCGGCGAGCTCGGCCTGCATGCCGAGGGACTGCGATCCCTGGCCCGGAAACACGAATGCTGTCTTCACGCGGTCCTCCCCCTCGCTGCTAATGGTAATGGTGGCGCCGGGCGAGGCATCTCTCCCCCGTCGCGGGTGGCGGGATTATAACGTCTGTGACCCGCGGCTCCGGCGCGACCATGGCAGCGCGGCCAGCCCGGCGATCGCTCCGCCCAGCGCACCGTAGCGATGGGCCTCCACCAGCACCGGGCCGCCCGCCGTCTGCTCCGCCCCCGGCAGGGGCCCGGCCAGTGCCTCCCACGCGAGTTTGCCGGCCAGCAGCGCCGCAAGGATGACGGCGGCAGGGTCCCGGTCTCGCAGGGCCGGCACGAGCCCTCCCGCCAGCAGCCCGTGCAGGACGCCGGACAGGCCGACGTACCAGGCGACCCCGGGGTGCAGCACATACAGCGCGGCGGCGATCGCCCCGGCGGAGGCCAGGATGATCCCCCACCAGACCGTGGCCCCGTACCCGCGCCCGGTCAGCCAGCCCACCAGGGCGAGCCCGGCCAGGTTCAGTAGCAGGTGGCCCGGGCCGAGATGAACCAGGTGGGCCGTTGCGAGCCGCCACCATTCGCCGTCCGCCACGGCCGCCCGGCTGTAGCGCAGCGCGGCCGCCCCTTCGTCTCCGGCCACGGCCGCCGCGAGAGCCGCGCACGCCAGCACGGCGAGGGGAACCTTCGCGCCCCCGAACGAGTCCCACCAGCCGTCAGCGGAATTGCCGGTTCGTAACCCCATGTTTGCTACAATTTCGTTGATTGAAGGACAGCGGCAGAACGCTGTACACGTGGCTTTTTCTGGTTTTCTCCGGAGCAGAGATATCGTGCAACATTACCTGACTTGCGAGGCGCCGGACGTGCGCGGCGCCGCGGGCGCGACCCGACAGGCGGGCTTCACACTGATCGAGATCATGGTCGTGGTGGTCATCATCGGCCTGCTCGCGGCCATCATCGCACCGAACGTCATCGGCCGCATCGACGACGCCCAGATATCCAAGGTCAAGCAGGATATCCGCAGCATCGAATCGGCGCTGAAGCTCTATCGCCTGGACAACTTCCGCTACCCCACCACGGAGCAGGGCCTCGCCGCGCTGGTCGAGCGTCCCAACGACCCCAACATCAGGAACTGGCGGGCGGGCGGCTATCTGGACCGGCTGCCGAAGGATCCCTGGGACAACGTCTACCAGTATCTGAACCCGGGTCAGCACGGCGAGATCGACATCTATACCCTGGGTGCCGACGGGCGACCCGGCGGCGAGGGCATCGATGCGGACCGGGGGAACTGGTCGCTGGACGAGTGATCGCCCGGCCAGCCCAGCGGCAATGATCTCGCGCACGCCGGTGGGAGCGCGACGCCCGGCGGCCAGTCAGGGCTTCACCCTGATCGAGCTGCTGGTGGTGATCGTCATCCTCGGCATCTCGGTGGCCGCAGTGCTGCCCAGCATCGGCTTCCTGCAGGACGACCGGGAACTCCAGCGCGAGGCGCGACGCCTCGCCGCGCTGATCGAACTCGCGGCGGAGGAAGCGGCCATGCAGAGCCGTGACTACGGGCTGCGTTTCGGGCTGCATGGCTACCGCTTCTACGAGCAGGACCCGCAGACCGGGGCCTGGATCGAGATGGCCGGCGACGAGATCCTGCGCGAACGCACACTGTCCGACGACCTGCGTCTCGACCTGACGCTGGAGTCCCGCGACATCCGTCTGTTCGAGGCCATCGAGGGCGACCGCCAGCCCCGCGATCCCGACGACGGGCCGGACCCCGGTCCCACGCCCCACGTGCTGCTGCTCTCCAGCGGCGATACGACGCCCTTCGAGCTGACGCTGAGCCGGGACTTCGACGACGCCCGCGCGGAACTCACCGGCGATTTCCTCGGCCGGGTCGAACTGGTCACGGAAGACGAGCCATGAACGCGCGGGGCTTCACCCTGGTGGAGGTGCTGATCGCGCTGGCCGTGGCGTCGCTCGGCCTGTCTGCGGTACTGGCCATGGGCACGCAGAGCATCGATACCTCACGCAGTCTGCGGGACCGCACCCTCGCCCTGTACGTCGGCCTGAACGAGATCACCGAGCTGCGCCTCAGCGGCGAATTCCCCGACCCCGGTCGCTCGAACGGCGAGACAGAGATGGCCGACCGGCTGTGGCGCTGGGAATACGTGATCTCGGAGACCGGCGTCGAGAGCCTGCGCCGCATCGATATCGCCGTCTCCCTGGCGGAACGGCCGGAAGACGTGGTGCGCAACGTCAGCGGCTTCATCGGCGAGCCCGGACCGCCGGGCGCCGCCAACGCGGCCTGGTCGCTGCCGCTGGGCGAAGGGGCGGACCGGTGAAAACGGCGCGACGGCGGCAGGCCGGCTTCACGCTGATCGAGGTCATGGTCTCGCTGGCCATCTTCGCGGCGCTGGCGGCCGCCGCGTACACCACCCTGAACGGGGTGGTGGAAGCCTCCCGCGTGGTCAGCGAGCAGATGAGCCGCCTGCAGGCCCTGCAGCGCACCGTGCAGCGCATGACCCTCGACTTCGGGCAGCTTACGCCGCGGCCCGTGCGTGACGAACTGGGCGACGGGCGCCTGCCGGTCCTGCGCGCGGACGGCCGCTCTCTCGATCTGGTCGAACTCAGCCGCGGGGGCTGGTCGAACCCGCTGGTGCTGCCCCGCCCCGCGCTGCAGCGGGTGGCCTACCGCATCGAGGAGGATCGGCTCATCCGCCGGCAATGGCCGGTGATGGACCGCACACTGGGCACCGAGCCTGCCGAGGCGACGCTGCTCGAAGGCCTGGAAGACATCCGCATCCGCTATCTCTCCGGCGACGAGTGGACGGAGCAGTGGCCGCCGGACGCCGGCGCCGGCGCTCTCGGGCTGGCATTGCGGCCGCGCGCCGTTGAGATCGTGCTGGTGGTCGAGGGGCTCGGCGAGATCCGCCGGGTCGTCGAGGTGATCCAGTGACTGGCGCGGCGCGGCAGCGCGGGGCCGTCGCCTTGATGTTCGCGATGCTGATCGTCGCACTCTGCACGCTCTATGCCGTCAGCCTGGCCTGGGATACGACGCTGGATCTGCGGCGCACCACTAACCTGCTCTGGCGGGAACAGGCCGCCCAGGTGGCCCTCGGCGCGGAGGAATGGGTGGGCATGATCCTGCGCCAGGATGCCGAGGACAGCGACACCGATCACCTGGGCGAGATCTGGGCCCAGCGCCTGCCGCCCCTGCCGGTGGACGGCGCGGGCATGAGCGGCGAGGTCGCCGGCGGTCTCACCGACCTGCAGGGCCGCTTCAACATCAACAACCTGCTGAATGCGGACGGGGCCATCGACGAGCCTTCCCTGGAGCAGTTCCGCCGCCTGCTCCTCGCCCTCGGCCTGCAGCCCTCGCTGGCCGGCTCCGTGGCCGACTGGCTGGACGCGGACACCGAACCCCTGTTCCCCGACGGCGCGGAGGACGGCGAGTACACCGGCCGCGTCCCGCCCTACCGCAGCGCCAACATCTTCGTCGCCAGCGCCAGCGAACTGGCGGCGGTTGCCGGCATGGACCCCGACAGCTATCGCATCCTGCGGCCCCACGTCACCGCGCTGCCCGGCCGCACCCCCATCAACGTGAACACGGCCACGCCGGCCGTGCTGCAGTCGCTGGACGAGAACGTGACCGCCGCCGACGCCGAGCGCCTGCTGGCCGAGAGGGAGGACGGCGGCTTCGCCGACGTTACGGCGTCGTTCTCCTCGCTGGTGCAGCCCGAGGTACTGAATACGCTCGGCGAATCAACGAATTACTTTCGGCTGGAGAGTATCGTTCGTATTGGCACCGTCAGGCTCACCATGTACAGTCTCCTCCAGCGTGGCCCTCAGGGCGACGTGTCGCCCATCCTGAGGACGTTTGGCACCGAATAGAGCATGGCCGAGATCTTCGTCATCCGCGTAGCGGGCGCTGACGCAAGCGAGACGGACTGGCTGGCGGTCGACTCCAGCGGTGCGCGCCGCGGCGAACCCGGCCACGGCACTCTGGCGGAAGCCGCGACCGCGGCCGGCGACCGGCGCGTGCATGTCCTGGTGCCTGCCACCGAGGTGCTGCTGACTTCCGCCGACGTGCCGGCCAAGGGCGCTCGGTTGCTGCAAGCCCTGCCGTTTGCTCTGGAGGAGCAGGTGGCCCAGGACGTCGACCGGCTCCACTTCGCCGCCGGCGAGCGGCGCAGCAACGGCCGCACCCCGGTGGCGGTGGTCGAGCGGGAGTTCCTCGACACCCTGCTCGCGCGGCTGCGCGAGGCCGGCATGGAACCGGCCGGCGTGTTCAGTGAAGCACAGGGTCTCGCCCGCATCCCCGGCACGCTGAGCGTGCTGATCGAGGACGACCACATCATCCTGAACGACGGCGCCTCGATGGAGCTCGCGCTGGAGGGGTTGCGCCCGGGCGACGCACTGGCGGCCATCGGCGCGCTGGACGATCCGGACGAACAGGACGAGTCTGCCGGCGAGGCGGCGGTGCCCCGGCACGTGCTGATCTACAGCGACCCGGACGTCGCCGAGCGCCACGAACTGGAATTCCAGGCACTGCGCCAGCAGCTGGACAGCCTGGAGGTCAAGCTGCTGCCCGACGGCGCCCTGCCCCGGCTCGCCGTCACGGTCGCCGCGGGCGGCGGCATCAATCTGCTGCAGGGCCGCTACGCGCCGCGCAGCGCCACCGGCTCGCTGCTGCGGCCATGGCGGGCCGCGGCCGCACTGGCGGCCGCGCTGATCGTGCTTACGCTGATCGGCAGCGGCCTCCGATACGCCGAGCTGCGGGCGGAGGACGAACGGCTGCGGGCCGAGGTGGTGGAGGCCTTCCGCGCCGCCTTCCCATGGGTGCGCGAGGTGCGCGATCCCCGCGCCCAGATGAACTCCGAACTCGCGCGTCTCGGCCAGGGCGGCGGCACCGAGCAGACGCCCCGACAGTTCCTCGCCACACTGGAGAGCATCAGCGCTGCCATGAACCAGACCTCGGGCACGCGCATCGAGGCCATCAGCTATCGTGACGGGGTCATGGATATCCGGCTCACCGCGCCGGACGTCGCCACGCTGGACCGGCTGCGCAAGCTCGTCGACCAGGGTGGGCGGTTCACGGCCCGGATCCAGTCCACCGACCAGCAGGAAGGCAGCGTCCGCAGCCGCCTCCAGATCCAGGGAGCGGGCGCGTGAAGGACTGGTTCCGGGATCTCGCTCCCCGGGAGCAGATGCTCGTGGCGCTGGCGGGCGCGCTCACCATCGTGGTGGTGATCTACCTGGCCGTCTGGCTGCCCCTCGATCGGGCCAACGACCGGCTCGAGAACCAGGTGGCGAGCCAGCGCGAACTCGTCACCGATCTGCGCCAGCTGCGCGGCCGCCTGCCCTCCCCCTCCGGCGGCGGCGCCGCGTCCGCGCCGGGCGGGCAGTCGCTGGTGGTGGTGGTCGACAGCACCGTGCGCCAGCGCGGGCTGGGCACCACGCTGAAGCGCAGCCGGCCCCTGGACGGCGATTCCATCCAGGTCAGCTTCGAGAATGTCGCCTTCGATGCGCTGGTGGAGTGGCTGGGTCAGCTCGGCAGCCAGCATGGCATCGAGATCGGCTCCGCCTCCTTTTCCAACCGTGCGGAGCCCGGCCGCGTGGATGCCACGCTGACGCTGGAACGGGCGCTTTAGTGTTCTCCCGCCGCCTGCTCATCGCGGCCGCGGCCGCGGCGTTCGTTCTGGGCCTGGTCGCGCTTTTCCCTGCGCGCCTCGCCCTGGCCTGGTTCGCTCCGGCGGAGTTCCGCGCGGCCGGCGTCGAGGGCACGATCTGGAGCGGCCGGGCGGCGCGCGCCTCCGCCGGCGGGATTTTCCTGGCACCACTCCGCTGGGAGTTCCGCCCCGCGGCGCTGCTCGGTGGCGCGGCAGGCTACCGGATCGACGCGGAACTGCCGGGCGGCAGCGTCCGCGGGGACGTCGCGCTGAGCGTCACGGGCGCACTGAGCGTCTCCGATCTGCAGGCCTCCGTGCCCCTGGAGAGCGTCTCCCGGATCATGCCGGTGGCGCAGGCGGAAGGCCGTCTCCGCGCGGACATCGAGCGCGGGCGCTTCGACGACGGCTGGCCCAGCGAACTGGTGGGCACCGTCAGCGTCGAGGACCTGGTGTACCGTCCGGCGGGCAGCAATTCCATCGGCAATTACCGGGTGGAGTTTCTGCCCACCGAAGAAGGCGGCCTGCGCGGCGTCCTGGCAGACGGCGGCGGCCCGCTCGAGGTGGCGGGAGAGATCGCACTGACCGGCGAGCGGGATTACGTCCTTCGCGGCGAGGTCAAGGCGCGGCCGGGCGCGCCGGCGGCACTCGCGAATTCGCTGCGCTTCCTGGGTTCGGCGGACGAGGCCGGACGTCGGGAGTTCAGCCTGGCAGGCCGTCTCTGAGGCGGCGGGCCGCTGCCTCGTCCGTCGTCACCACGCGCCCGTGTAGCGGGTAGTACAGCAGGCTCAGCGGCGTCTCGCCGTACACCGCGGCGTACAAGCGCCGATAACCGGCCATCTGTTCCGCGTAGCGCCTGGCCTCCTCGGCCAGAAATCGTTCCAGATCGCCGCCCTCGTGCAGCGAGGTCTTGTAGTCCACCACCCAGTGCGCACCCGCCTCGTCGACGAAACAGCGATCGATGACCACGCGCAGCAATCGTCCGTCGGCGATGCCCTCGATCGGCAGTTCCGTCGCCGCGCTGCGATGTCGCCCGAACAGAATCCACCGTCCGGCCGGGTCTTCCAGCGTTCCCTGCAGGGCCGCCCGGACCCGGGTCACCGCCGCCTGCAGTCCTTCCGCCGAGACGCCGGCGGCCTCCAGCAGCGAGGCGTGCCGCGCGTCGAGACCGTCGAGCCGGCGCCGCGCCGCCCCTGCGTCCTGCCAGTCCGCCATCCGCTGCAGCCAGCCGTGCACCACCGTGCCGACGTGGCGCAGGTCACGACCGACCCACGCGTATTCGATCGGCTCATCCGCGCCGGGCGGCGCGAAGCGAACTGCCGGCGGCGCCACGGGCTGCGGCAGCTCGGCGGGCCGATAGGGCTCCGCCGCACGCCGGATCCGGGGCGCGACGAGCTCGGCGCCGGCGCCGGGGGCCGGCCCTTCACCGCCGCCGGCACCCGCCTCCGCGGCCCGCGCGAAGTCCGCTGCGAGGGCCGGCCAGAGACGGGCCAGCAGCGTGCCGGCCGGCGGCGGCTGGGCGCTGCCGTCGCGGCTGCGGGTGTGGCCGAAGAGATGCAGGCTGCGGCGGGCGCGGGTGCATGCCACGTACAGCAGCCGGTCGAGTTCCAGCCGCTGCTTCTCGGCTTCCACGCCGTGGATGAACTCGTGCAGCGGATCGTTGTCGCGCTCGCCGCGTGCGCCGACGGGGCTCGGCAGCAGATGCTCGCGCCCTTCCTCGTCCGGCAGTGTGAGCCAGTTGAGCACCGCGCGGAGGTTGCCCCGCGGCTGGCGGCCGAGGCCCATCAGGACGACGGTATCGAACTCCAGGCCCTTCGCCTTGTGGATGGTCATCACCTGCACCCGGGCGCCCGCGCCCTCGCTGGAGACCCGCTCCTCGTCCAGCCGGGACTCGAGGTCCGCCACGTCGGGCAGGGTGCCGCCCGATTCCAGGATCTCCAGAATGTCGAGATAGCGGCAGGCATTCGCGGCTTCCGCAGCACCCGGGAGCAGCGTCGGTCCGCCCAGCGAGAACCAGGCCAGCTCCACCCGCTCGCGCAGGGAGCGCAACCCGGGGCGCTCGAGTGCTTCCGCGAGGCGCTGGCGCAACCACGCCACCCGCTGCCGATCGTCGCCGTCGAGGCGAGCGAGGCGGCCCTCCTCGGTCATGAGGGCCATAACGGGGCTGAGCGGATCGCCGACTGTCAGGGCGTGCAGCCCGCTCAGCGTCAGGCCGCACCACGGTGCTCGCAGCAGCGCGAGCCAGGCGACCCGGTCCAGCGGGTGGATCAGGGCGCGCGTGAGTGCGAGCAGATCCTGCACCTCCGGCAGATCCGTGAGCCGGTCGATCTCCAGCGCCTCGTAGGCGATGCCGTCGGCACGCAGGAGAGGCAGCAGCTCGCGCAGGTGGGTGCGGCTTCGCACCAGCACCGCCACGGCGCCCGAGTCCGGGTCGTCGAGCGTATCCCGGATCAATTTCCTGACCTCGTCGGCCTCTTCGCGGGGCGAGGCATCCAGCAGCGCGTGGACGCGGCACTCGCCGAGGTCCTCCCGGCCCGGCGCCGCTTGCGACGGGCTGTGCCGGATGGCGCCGGTGGCCAGATCGTCTTCGGCCGGCATCACCCGGGCGAAGACCCCGTTGGCCCAGTCCACCAGGTTGCCGCCGGAGCGGAAATTGGTCTGCAGCACCAGTTCCCGGGGGCGGAGCAGGCCGATGCCTCGCGAGCGCAGCGCCAGGAACAGGCCGACCTCCGCCTCCCGGAAACGGTAGATGGACTGCATGGGGTCGCCGACGCAGAACACGGTGCGCCCGTCCCGGCCGTCCCAGCCTGCGGTCAGGCTTTCGAGCAGCGCGTACTGTCCCAGCGAGGTGTCCTGCATCTCGTCGATGAGCAGATGCCGTATGCGGTAATCCAGCGCCAGCGCCAGGTCGGTCGGCTCGTCCGGCGGGCCCAGCGCCGTGCGGGCGGCGAGCGCCACTTCGACATAGTCCGCCAGTCCCCTGGCGGCGAACCGGGTCTTCAGCTCGGCCGTGGCCCGCGGCAGCACGTGCAGGAGGGACGTTAGGGCGTCCCACTGCTCGGGAGCGTAACGGGGCGGCGGCAGTCTGGCGGCGTCCGCCAGCAACCGGTCGAGCCCGTCGCCTCCGGCCAGCGATTCGATCACGGCCGCGAGCGCCTCCTTCTCCCGGTCGCTGCCCGGCGGGAAGCCCAGGTTCTTGTCCGCGCGCCTGCGCCAGTTGCCGCTGCTCGGCGCGATCAGCAGCCAGGCCAGCCCCTGCCACCGGGCGAGCTGCCGGGCGTCGGGAGCAGGCCAGGCGTCGCAGCCGTGCAGCGCCGCCAGCGGCGTCTCCCGCCCCGCTTCCGCCAGGTTGCCGGCGGCGAAGCGGGCGAGCTCGAGCAGGGGCTCCCGCACGGACTCGGGCAGCGCCCGGTCCAGGGCCCGCAGGCGATCCGTCACCAGCATGGCGATGGCCTGTTCGAAGTGGCGCCGCAGCCGTTCTTCCTGCCCGGAGGGCCCGGTCCCGGTGATGGCCAGCCACTGGTCCCTCCTCTGCAGCATCTCGGCGATGGAGCGTTCCCACACCAGCGCATCGTTGTCCAGGTGCCGGAACAGCGCGCGCACGGCAGCGCCGGTTTCTCCGGCCTCCGCGACCCAGTCCAGCGTGGCCCGGGCCGCCTCCCGGTAGATGCCCGACTCGCCCGCCTCCGAGACCATGCGCACCCGGCCGCCGAGACCGGAGGTGACCGGCAGCGCCGCCGCCAGGCGGGCGTTGAACGCATCCAGCGTCATGATCTGCATACGCTCCGGGAAGGCGGTCAGCTGCCATTCCCTGCGCCGATCCCGCGCCAGCGCCTCGCCCGCCGCCGCCAGCGTGCGCCGTTCGTGCCCGGAACCGCCCTGCTCGCCGCGCCGCGCCCGTTCGAGCGCAGCCAGTATGCGGGTGCGCATCTCCGCCGCGGCCTTGCGCGTGAACGTGATCGCCAGGATTTCCTCCGGCCGCTCCACCCGCGCGAGCAGGCGGAGATAGCGTTGGATCAGGAGCTCCGTCTTCCCCGAACCGGCGGGCGCCTGGACGATGAACGAGCGCTCGACGTCGAGGGCCGCATCCCGCTCCGCCTGATCGGGGATGGTCCGATCGGAAACGGCCCGGCCGGTCACGGTCCCTCTTCTCCGTCGCCCGGGCCGGCGAGGCCGGTCAGTTCCGCCACCCGGCTCAGCACGGCCAGCGGCCGCTGATCGTCCAGCCCCAGGCTGAGATTCACCCGCGCGTCCCCTGCGGCCACCGATTCGGCCAGAGCGTGCGCCTGGGCTTTCCAGGCATTGAGCAGCGCCGGCCAGTCGTCCACGGATTTCATGCCGGTGCCCGGCCACTCCAGGTCGGCCTCACGGGCGCCGCGATAGGCGATGCGGTGGGGATGGACGACGCCGACTGCGAGCGCGCGCACCCGGCCGGGCTGGCTGATGGCGTAGACCACCAGCTGCAGCTGGCGCGGATTCTCCGGGTCGGTCCCGGTGGCGGTGCCGGTGGCGCCGGTCTTGTAGTCGATGATCGCCCAGCCGCCGTCCACGGCATCGATGCGATCCGGCCGGATGGAGAGCCGCAGCGGTCCGACGGCCACTTCCCGGGGTTCCTCGCAGATCACCTCGCCGAAGCCGGACCGGAGGAGGTCTGCCTCGATGAAGCGGGTGACCAGAGCGGCGCAGCGTTCGCGCTCGAGGGCGATCAGGCCGGCGAGGCGCGCATCCGCACCGGTGCCGTAACGCGCCAGGGCGCGTTCCACCGCGTCAGCGGCCGCCCGTGCCCGACCGTCGGCACCCGCCGCGGCCAGCCGGTCCCGGTCGGGCCAGCGCCGGTAGACGGCTTCCAGCGCCCGGTGGATGACCGTGCCCCGCTCCCGCGCGGACAGCCCGGCCACCGGCGTCTCCAGCGGCTCGGCACGCAGCCGGTAGCGGGCGAAGGCATCGAAGGGCTGGGTGCGCTGGGCGGACAGCACCCCGTGCCCGCCCGGCAGCGTCTCGCCTGGCGCGAGCGGCGGCGCGGGATCGGGTTCCACCGGCACGAGCACCGCGGCGCCGGCCAGGTTTTGCGCGTACACGGGCACCTCTGCGACGCTGCCGGCGGCGGGCAGGCCGGCGAGCAGTGGGCTCGCCGTGAGCTCCGCATCTCCCTCCCTGCGCGGCCAGCTCACCACCACTTCCGGGGCGGATCCCGCCAGCGCCGTATAGATGCGCCGCGCGTAGTCGAGGGTGTCTGCCGGCGTCGCATCGGGCATGCCGTAGTCCCGCTGCAGGCCGATCGGCAGCAGCGGGTCGGGCCGTTGCGGCGGCGGCCAGGTGGTGGTGTCGAGCCCTGCGATCCACAGCGCATCGAAGCTCATGCCGGACGCCTCCAGCATGCCCATCACCTGCACGGCCGCGTCGTCGGATTCCGGCTGGAACAGTGTCTCGCGCGCGATGGCGGCGACCTGCGCCACTGCGCCGTGGCCGGTGACCGGCCCGCTGACCGGGCCGGTGGCGGCGAACTGGTTCAGGACGTTGCGCCAGGCGTTGACGAGCTGCCAGGTATCGCTGTCCATGGCTGTTTCCCGCCCCCAGCCCGCCGCCGTCAGCAGCGTATCGATGCGCTCCGCCCAGAAAGCGGGCGTGGCGCGCGCGCGCCAGTCTCCGCGCTGCGCCGCGACTCCAGCCAGGGTCTGCACGAGTTCCCTGGCGGACTCCGGCAGGCGGTCGGCCGACCTGCCCAGGGCCTCCGGCAGCCGGGTCAGGTCCCAGCGCCGGTCCGGCAGGTCCCGCAGGGCTACCTCGAGGGACGCCCGTCCGTCGGCGCCAGCCGGTGCCAGGAACGGGCTGCGCAACAGCCGGCCCAGGGCGGCGAAGTCCGGGTCCTCCCGGATCAGGCCGAGCACCCCGAGCGCCGCGTCGATGAGGCCGTATTCCGCCAGCGGCAGGCCGTAGGAGACATTGATGCCGCTGACCGCCCCGGCGCGCAGCTGCCAGCCGGGGCTGAAGCCCTCGCCGATGAGACGCCCGGCCCGGGCGGCCCGGCCTGCCAGGTCCGGCACGATGATGCCGACCCGGCGTCCCGGCCGCGCCAGCAGGCACTCGCGGGCCCAGGCACCGGCCGCTCGAAGCTCCGCATCCCGGTCCGGCGCGTCGCGCACCGATACCGACGCGCCCGCGGGCCGTGCCGCCCCCGATTCCACCGTCACGGCGACGCCGGCCTCGCGCATGGCCTCCACCAGGTCGCGTTGTGCCGGCGCCGGGCGTTCGAAGCCGGCAAACGTGACCGGCCCTTCGACGACTGCAATTGCATTCGCCGCGGCCGCGTCGCGAAACCGCGCGGCCAGCGCACCGGCCAGTGCCGCCGGATCCTGCCAGCCGCCCTCCGCGCAGGCAGCGGTGTAATAGCCGATGGCTCGCGCCAGGAACGTGGCATCCGGGGAGCGCGCCGCCTCGCGTATGGCTTCGGCCGGGACCCGCCAGTCACAGGCCCTCTGCCAGGATGCGGCGGCCTGGGCAGCGAGGCCGCCGGTGGCCGCCAGCGTGGACTCGCCGAGTGCCCGCGACGCCGCCCGCTCCCACAGGGTGCGGCTCTGGCGTGGCGTGAGCACGGGCGCCGGCAGGGGTGCATCGGGACGGTAGCCCGCCGCCTGCCAGGCCTCGGCCAGCCAGACGTCCCAGGGGATGTAGCGCGGGGCCACCCAGGCCGCGGCTCCGGCCGCGGCGCGCCCCGCCGCATGGCGCAGGCGCAGGTGACGCGCCAGGCGCCGGCTGGCAGTGACGATCACGGCATTCTCGGCTACCGAATCGTCAGCCATATATATTCGATATCAGTAATTTATGTGCGTTTTCTCGAAACGCTTCAAGCAACGGTCACGCGGCCGCGGACGCCGCTCTCCAGCACCTCCTCGATACGCCCGAAGACCTCCTCCAGGGTGTCGGAGTCGGGCAGCATCGTGATGCGGAAGTGGTTGCGATACGGCGTGTTGAAGCTCGTTCCCGGCGCCACGAGGACGTGCCGGTTCTCGAGCAGATCCAGCGCGAACGCCTGGTCGTCGAAGCCCGGATAGCGGCGCGGATTAACGCCGATGAAGGCGTACATCGAGCCCATCGGCGCCACCAGTTCCAGGTAACGGCTCGCCCCCACGGCGTCGAGCACGGTCTGGCGGGACTGGTACAGACGGCCGCCGGGAGCGACGAGCTGGCGGATGCTCTGGAAGCCGCCCAGCGCGGTCTGGACCGCCCACTGGGACGGCACGTTGCTGCACAGCCTGAGCGCGGCCAGCAGCTCGAGCCCCTCCATGTATCCCCCTGCGCGTTCCAGGGCGCCGCTGAGCACGGCCCAGCCCACCCGGTAACCGCAGGCCCGGTAGACCTTGGAGAGGCCGCTGTAGGTGATGCAGAGAGTCTCGTTGACGAGGGTCGCCATGGGCACGAACTCTGCGTCGTCGTAGACCATCTGATCGTAGATCTCGTCGGCCAGCATGATCAGCCGGTGGCGCTCGGCGAGCGCGGCCAGGCGCTCGAGCAGCTCCCGCGGATAGACGGCGCCCGTGGGATTGTTCGGATTGATGACCACGATGGCCCGGGTGCGCGGCGTGATCAGCGATTCCAGCGCGTCCGGGTCCGGCAGGAAGCCGTTCTCCGGCAGGCAGGGATAGTGCACGGCGCGGCCGCCGTTCAGGGTCACCGCGGCCGTCCACAGCGGATAGTCGGGGCTGGGCACCAGAATCTCGTCGTCCCGGTTCAGCATGGCCCGCAGCGTCAGGTCGATCAGCTCGCTGACGCCGTTGCCGATGAAGACTTCCTCGGCCGTGACGCCCGCCACGCCCCGGCTCTGCTGCTGCATCACCACGGCTTCGCGGGCGGGGAAGATGCCTTTCTGATGCGAATAGGCCTCGGACTGGGCCAGGTTCTCGATCATCGCCAGACGCATGGTCTCCGGCGTGCGGAAGCCGAAGCGGCCCGGATTGCCGATATTCAGATGGACGATCTCGTAGCCCATCTTCTCGAGCTCGTGGGCGCGCCGCGCCAGCTGACCGCGGATCTCGTAGCGGACGTCGTGCAGCGCTGCGCTGGAATCGAATACGGGTCTCGTCATGGTCCTCTTCCCACCGGTTCCGGGCCTTTTCGTCCCGGCATATCTTCGGCCAAATACCAAGCGGCATATTAGGCCGTATCGGGGCCAGATTCAGTGACACAGGCCACCCTAGCGGTGGATTCTGCCACGGAATCGGCTTCCCCGCCCGCCCGGCGGCGCCCTCGCGGCCGCGATCCGCCGGGCCGGCGCACCGCCCCGCAGCCGGCGTTATACTCGCGGCGGTCCGGCCCGACCCGGCCAACCACCGTAACGGAGGACCGATGACCGACATCCGGAAAGCGATGCCGCTGCTGGCGGCCAACGAAGGCGTCTGGGACGGCTGGTACCGGCACGCCGACGCCGAGGGCAACAAGATCGACGAGCACCGCAGCCGGCTGATCTGCCGCTTCCCGGCGGAAGGCGCGTACCCCTATCACCAGACCAACCTGTACACCTGGGAGGACGGCAGCACGGAGACCCGGGACTTCCCCGCCACGTATCGGGACGGGCGGGTCTGGTTCGACAACGAACTCATCACGGGCTGGGCCGCCGAAGTGCCTCTGGACGACTACAATCGCACGCTGATGCTGAACTGGGTGCGCAAGGGCGAGCCCGACCTCTATCTGTACGAGATGATCCAGATGTCCGATTGCGGGCGCTACCGCTGCCGGGTGTGGCAGTGGATCAAGGCCGGCAAGATCGCCCGCCGCACCCTTATCGACGAGGAGAAGGTCAGCGACACCTGGGAGGGTTACTGAAGCGCCTCGGCCGGGCCCCGGTCAGGCCCGCCGCTCCGGCCGTCCTGCGCACTCGCCCCGGGCGGCAGCTCCGGAATCCGGATCAGCAGGCCGGCCATGAGCGCCGCTCCCACGAGGCCGGCGATGACGGCGAACGACAGCTCGTAGTTGCCGCTCAGGTCGTAGAAGTAGCCGGTGAGGAACGGCCCCAGCCCGCCGCCGGCCGCGTCGAGAATGGTGATGGTGCCGATGATCTTGCCGAGCGCCTTCAGGCCGAAGATGTCCGCACAGAGCAACTGCAGCAGCGTGTAGAGCCCGCCCCAGCCGAAGCCGAACAGCACCAGCCCGATCCAGATCGCTCCCGGCTTCAGGATCAGCAGGCTGCCCCCGAACATCACGGCGAGGCCCAGGATGAAGACCCGCTTCTTGCCGATCAGGTCGGCGAGAACGCCGCTGCCGATCTTGCCGAACAGGCCCAGCGTGAACATCAGCCCGATGCCGGCCGCGGCCGTCTGCGGCGCGAAGCCGCGTCCGTTCAGGTACAGGAACAGGTTCGAGGCGGCACCCAGGATGGCGTAGAAGGTACAGAACGCAATCAGCGCGATGAGCCAGAGATTGCGGTCCCGCAGCGCCTCGGCGTAAGTCATGCCGGGCAGGTCGTCCGAAGAGGCACGGCCGGCCCGCGTCTGCACCCCGCCGAGAGGCGCCAGTCCCTTGTCCGCCGGCTTGTCCCGGACCAGCAGCAGGAGCGGCGGGATCAGCAGCACGGGCAGGATGGCGATCCAGCCGAAGGCGGCGCGCCAGCCCTCGGACTGGATGAGCAGGGTATTGATGGTGGGCAGCAGCGCGTTGCCGAGACTGGTGCCGGCCAGTGTGATGCCAATGGCAACGCCCCGCAGCCGCACGAACCATCGCGACACCAGCATGACGTTGACGATCAGCCCGGCGGTGGTCAGCACGATGCCGAACAGGAAATGGATGCCGTACATCTCCCAGATGGTGTCCACGCGCCCGTACATGAGGTTGCAGCCGGAGAGCAGCAGCAGACCGAACACCATCAGGGGCCGGATGCCGATGCGGTCGGCCAGCGCCCCGGCCAGCAGACCCATCAGCCCGGCGGACAGCAGCGTCAGCGTATCGCGGAACTTGTAGGCGGCGCGGGATATCTCGCCCTCGTCGGTGAGAATCTGCTGCGCCGCCCAGCCGGCGAATCCGCCCTCCTCGGCCATCTGGCGGAGCGGCCCGATGCTCTCCGGCTGGTTCAGGGCCGCGAGCAGCTCGTTGTCGAAGACCGTGAGCCCGCTCAGGGTCATGCCGTTGGAAATCCACAGCGTGACGAAAGCCATGGCGACGATCACCCAGCCGTAGAACAGCCAGGTGGAGCGGGTACCGGCGGGAGCCAGATTGGTCATGGTCTTCTCCGGGCCGGTGGCGCGCTCAGCGGCGCAGGCTGGCCAGTTCGTAATGGGTGCGCATGTAGCCGCCGGTGAGGCCGCGCAGGAAGAGAAATTCGTCCGGGGTACACCAGACGTCGTAGGGTGGATGCTCCTGGGGCAGCCCGGGCGTGGACACGAAACGGAAATGCAGCGCGTCGAACGTGCCCGCGCGCACCTCGATGGTCTCTTCGCCCACGTACTCGACGCCGATGCCGATGGAGAACAGCATGGGGCCGGTCGCGCCCCGGTGGTCGGGCGAGGACAGCAGGATGGGCTCGATCACCTGCACCCCCGGCCCCTGGCTGCGGTCGTAGAGCCGCAGATGCCAGGCGTCGCAGGCGATGGCGTGGTTCTGGAAGGTCTGCAGCGGACGCTCGAGTTCCATGCGCTGGGTGACGCGGCCCTCCGCCGCCGACCAGGTCTCGCACTCGGCGTGGTCCGCGGCGAAGCGGAACCAGCCGCTGCCGGTGAAGCGGTCGCCCACGCTCAGGCGCACGAAGCAGTCCGTCGGCATCCAGTCGGCGTCCACGCTGTAGGTGATGTCGCGCATCACGCTCGGTGCCTCGTCGATCTCGCAGTGGGCCGTCACCGTGCGGCAGCCGTCCGCGTGGACGTGGATCTGGAAGTTCTCGCGGCCGCGCTCGGTGCCCTCGTGGCCGGGCTTCGCGCTCAGATAGGCGATCTCGCCGAAGAGGCTCGCGTGGTCGCGCTGCACTACCAGGTCTTCGCTCATCGGTGTCCTCGGTGTCCTCTCGCTGTCCGTCCGCCGCCGGCCCCGCCGGCTCAGATCACGCCTTCGCCGCGCAGGCTGTCGATTTCCCCGGCCGTGTAGCCGAGCTCTTCCAGCAGTGCTTCGCTGTCGGCGCCGAGCCCGGAGCCGGTCCTGCCGGGCGCCCGCTCGCCGTCGATGCGGATCGGATTGGCCAGGCTGCGGAACGACGCACGCTCCGGGTGGGGCGTCTCCTCCACCATGCCCACCGCATGCGCGAACGCGTTGTCCAGCGCGGCGGGCACGTCGAGCACCGGCGCGGCCGGGATGCGGCCCTGCATGCGATCGAGCCACTCGGCGCTGTCGCGCTCGCCCAGCACCTCGTCCAGCACCGCGGTGAGCGCGTCGCGATGCTCGTTGCGCGCCGCGAGGTCCCGGAAGCGGGGATCTTCTCCGAGATCGGGACGGCCGACGATCTCCAGCAGGATCTCCCAGAACTTCTGCGTCATGCACATGATGAAGATCCAGCCGTCGCGGGTGCGGCACAGCTGGCTCGGCGAAGCGTAGGGATGGGCGCCGCGTGGCAGACGGCCGGTCACGGCGCCCCGGTTCAGGTACCAGGTGCCCGGGTAGGTCAGCTGGTGCAGGGCGACGTCGAACAGGCTCACGTCCACGTCGCCGCCCTCGCCGGTCCGCTCCGCCTCCCGCAGCGCCGCCACCAGACCCAGCGCGCCCACGACACCGGTCATGAAATCGATGATGGACAGCCCGAAGCGCGCCGGCGGCGTATCCGGCTCCCCGGTCAGTGACAGGAATCCGGCCTCGGCCTGCATGAGGTAGTCATAGCCCGGCCAGTCCGCGCGCTCGTTGTCCCGGCCGTAGGCGGAGATGTGGCCGCAGACGACGGCCCGGTTGTGAGGTGCCAGTGAGGCGTAGTCGAGACCGAGGCGCGCCGGCTGGCTGCCGCGCAGATTGTTCATCACGGCATCGCTGCGGGCGACCAGGCGGTGCAATATCTCCCGGCCCCGCGGGCGCTTCAGGTCGAGGGTCAGGCTGCGTTTCGCCAGGTTGAAGGTCTGGTAGTAGTCGCTGTCGTCCGCGCCCAGCCGCCAGGCGCCCATGTGCCGCGCCGGGTCGCCCGTGCCGGGCTGTTCGATCTTGATCACCTCCGCACCCAGGTTGGCCAGATACAGGCTGCCGTAGGGGCCGGCGCCGAATTGCTCGACGCTCAGGATGCGCAGGCCTGCCAGCGGTGCCTTCACAGACGGCGGCGCTCGATCAGCTGGCGGGCGATGATGATGCGCTGCATCTCGTTCGTGCCCTCGCCGATGCACATCAGCGGCGCGTCCCGATACAGCCGCTCCACCTCGAACTCCGGCGAGTAGCCGTAGCCGCCATGGATGCGCATGCATTCGGTGGCATTCTCCAGCGCCGCCTCGGAGCAGAACAGTTTGGCCATGCCGGCTTCCATGTCGCAACGCTCGCCGCGGTCGTATTTGGCCGCCGCCTGCATCATCAGCAGACGGCCCGCCTCGGCGCGCGTGGCCATGTCGCCGAGCTTGAGCTGGATGGCCTGGTGCTCGCAGATGGGCTTGCCGAAGGTCTTGCGCTCCTGCGAGTAGCGCACCGCCCGGTTCAGCGCGGATTGCGCGATGCCGACGCCGCGCGCCGCGATGTTGATGCGGCCGAGTTCGAGACCGCCCACCGCCTGAAGGAAGCCGCGCCCTTCCTCGCCGCCAACCAGCGCGTCGGCGCCGACGCGATAGCCGTCGAAGATCAGCTCCGCGCTGTCGATGCTCTTGTAGCCGAGCTTCGCGAGCTTGCGACCGACGGTGAAACCGGGTCCCTTCTCCGCGATGAACAGGCTCATGCCCCGATGGCGCGGTTCGGCGTCCGGATCAGTCTTTACCAGCAGCGCGACGCAGTCGCCGTGCAGGCCGTTCGAGATCCAGGTCTTGGTGCCGTCGACCACGTACTCGTCGCCCTCGCGCGTCGCCGTCGTGCGGATGCCCTGCAGGTCCGTGCCCGCATCCGGTTCGGTGAGCGCGAGACCGCCGCGCAGCTCGCCGGTGGCGAACCGGGGCAGCCAGCGCTCGCGCTGCTCGTCGGTGCCGAAGCGCTGGAGGCAGGCCGCCATCATGAGGTGGGAATTGAAGATGCCGGTGGGCGCCATCCAGGCCTCGCTGATCAGCGCGACCAGGCGTGCATAGGTGCGCGCGCTCAGCCCGAGGCCGCCCCAGCGCTGGCTGATCGTGGCGCCGAACAACCCCAGGCCCTTCATCTGTTCGACGAGTTCGTGGGGGTACTCGTCCGCCAGGTCGTACTCGCGCGCGATGGGCCGGACCTCCTGCTCGACCCAGCGCCCGACGGCGTCCAGGATCGCCTCTTCCTCCTCGGCGCTGTAGCGGTTGTCGCCGTCGGCGTTGCTGGCGCTGTCGCTCATGGATGCTCCCCGGTCACTGTCGATGTTGCGGATTCAGTAATCGATGCGGTCGTCCACGGCATGGCCGCGTTTCGGTATCAGCATCGTGCGTTCGAATTCGCACACCACCACGCCGTCCTGGTTGCGGCCGATCGTGCGCACCGTGACGATGCCGGCCTGCGGGCGCGAGCGCGACTCGCGCTTCTCCAGCACCTCGGTCTCGGCGTACAGCGTATCGCCGGCGAACACCGGATGGGGCAACCGGATCTCCTTCCAGCCCAGATTCGCGATCGCCTTCTGGCTCACGTCGCTCACGCTCATGCCGACCAGCAGCGACAGCGTGAACGGACTGGCGATGAGATTGCGGCCGAACTCCGACGCCGCGCCGTAACGCTCGTCGAAATGCAGGGGGTGGGTGTTCATCGTGAGCAGGGTGAACCAGGTGTTCTCGGTGGCCGTCACGGTGCGGCCGGGGCGGTGTTCGTAGACCGCACCGGGCTCGAATTCCTCGAAGTAGCGACCGAAGCTCTCGCGGTAGCGCTTCGGGCCGACCTCCCTGCTGCTGTGCATGGTTCTCCTCTGCGCCATTCTCGCGCGGCGCTTCCAATTGGCCCTCGGCCGGGGGCTGTCGGCTACGGGCTTTCGCCTGTCGCCCGCAGCCGGCATGGCTGCCGCCGAATGCTACTATCTGCTCGCCCCGATGTGTACTTGAAAGGAGACGCCGATGAGCATGGCAGCCTGGCTGCGCGACGGACCGGACGGCGCGGAAATACGCCGCCGCCACCTCGCCGCTCACCTCGAGTTCGTGGAGGCGCACCTCGACACCATCCTGGTGGCCGGCCCGCTGCTGGACGGACCGGACGGCGAGATGACGGGGAGTCTCTACGTGCTCGACGTCGCCGACCGGGAGGAAGCGCTGGCGTTCCTGGAACGGGATCCCTACCACGCCGCCGGGCTGTGGGACGAGCCGGACATCCGGCCGTTCCGCGGCGTGGCCGGCCGCTGGGTCGGGGGCCGCAACTGGTAGAGCGGTGCAGGTGGTCCGGGCCAGGCTATTCAGCCGGCGAGCGCGCCTCAGGCCAGCCCCAGCACGCCGGGATTGATCAGGCCGTCCGGATCCACCTGCCGCTTCACCGCCTGCAGCAACGACCAGGCACCGGGATCCCTCCCCTCCCGGTAGCGGTAGAACTTGCCGATCTGGAAACTCGTGGCCCCCGCGCCGTGGAACAGATCGGCGAGTTCGTCTTTCAGCAGCGCCGCCAGCGCCGCCGCCTCCGGACTGTCCTCTCCCCGCGGCAGACGCGCGAGATGGCCGTTGTCCATCACCCGCTCGTGAAAGGCGGTGCGCTCGCCGGGCCAGTACAGGCACGGCTCGATCAGGAGCGCATGATTGGAGATGGTGCAGAACAGGTAACCATGGTGGACGCCGAGCCGTGCCGCCTCCTCGCGGTGGCGCTCGAACAGGGCCTCCAGGCGCGCGTGCAGCGCCGCGGCCTCGGACGGCGGCACGATGCCGTGCACGGGGGCCCAGCGCTCTCCGGCCGGCCCGAGCATGCTGTTCACCTCGGCGAAGGGATTCGCCCGCATCACCCTGGGCACGGCGTTGTCGATTTCCTTGCCCGCGCCGCCGAGCGCAGCGCGCACGGCCGCTGCGCCGGCCGCCGCGTCCGCTGCGTCCCGGCCGTCCACGCTGACATGCAGTGAATAGGGCACGTCGTCCAGGAAGCCGCGGCCGGATCTGGCGAGCTGCAGACCGTCGCGCAGTCCACGGGCGAGGGATCCGGCGCCGCCCACCACCTTGCCGAGGGTCCGGACGTCCTCGGCCAGACTGGAGCGCTTCATCCTCAGCGATTGCAGATAAGGGTCGAAGGCGAAGACCTCGGAGGCGGTCTCGCTGCGAGCCACCGCCGACATGGCCCGGAACAGGGCATCGGCGTCCGGCAGCGACCAGGAAAGGTATTCGGTTGCCGCAGGGCGGCGGATCAGGCGCAGGCTGGCTTCCGTCTTGAACCCCAGCGCCCCGCAGTCACCGGTGAACAGACCGGTGAGATCGGGCCCGTGGTAGCGGAAGAACGGCCGCGCGCGGCCCGTGGCGGCACTGCCGGTCAGGATGCGGCTGCCGTCCGCCGCGATCACCTCCAGGCCCAGCACGCTGTCCTGGGCGGCGCCGTAACGCCCCGAGCCGAGGAAGATGCTGCCCTGGGACAGCGCACCGCCCACCGTGGCGCGGATGCCCGACAGCGGCCCCCAGTAGGGCGTACGCACGCCCTCTTCGGCCAGTCGTTCGTTCAGGGCCGCCCAGGTGCAGCCGGCCTGCACCCGCACGTAGTTGTCCTCGGCGTTCACCTCGAGCACGCGGTCCAGCCGGCGGCTGTCGACGATCACCGTATCGGCGCAGATGGGCAGGTAGGCGTCGGTGTAGGACATGCCGCCGCCGCGCGCTATGACCGCATAGCCCGCGCCAGTGGTCGCCGCCACGACCGCCGCGAGTTCGTCGGCGTCGGCCGGGGCGACCACCGCGGCCGCGGTGGCGCCGTTGCGGTACACGTCGTGGGAGAAGAATGCGCGCTCGGCTTGATCGGTCGAGACGAAACCGGCGCCACAGATGGACTCGAGCTGCCTGATCAGGCCCTGTTCTTCTGAGTACTTGTCTTCTGAGTACTTGGCGACCATGGGGCGGTTTCGTGAGCGCTCGCGCGTCAGTCGGTGTCAGGATGGCCTGACACTTTAGGTCCTCGCCCGCGAAAGTCAAATTCCGGCCGAACGGCTGCGACAGGGCCGGACCTCGCCCAATAAAAACCCGGGTGACCCTGACGGGCCACCCGGGCGGGTCCGCACGGAGATGATGCGCGGATCGCGAGACAGGTCGGACCCGCTATTGCGGGCTGGGTATCGGCCTGTCCAGCTCTTCGACCCCGGCAGCCGGCACGTCGGCCGGCTGCGGAGCCTTTTGTTCGTCGGCCTCCCTGCGGCCGAAATGGACCATGAGCGTGTCGACGTCGCGGTCAGTGATCTCGCGGATCGAGGCGATCCGCAGCTCACGCTGCACCGGATCGTCGACGAGGATCGCATCGCCGCCCCGGGGGCAGAGACGCGTATCCCGCGTCCTGAAAGCGATTCGCCAGTCGGTCCTGAGGCTCGTGGCGGCACCGGTCACCGTGACCAGGTAAGCTCGCTTGCGGGAGGGTCCCCGCAGGATCAGGTGCGACCGATCGAGCGGAGTGTAGTCTCTGACGGATCGCGCGAAGATGCAATCGTTTGCGGGCTCGAGGAGTGCCTCCGGCGAGGTTTCACCGCCCTCACCAGCGTCCGCCAAGAGCGAGAAAAAGAATAATAAAACTGCAATAAATATTTGATATTTCATTACTTATACCGAGATATACGGCCTCACCAACTCCGCTCTCAACGAGCTGTGGCAGAAATAAGACAGCGACGGTGGCCGCCGGTTCCCGGCGCCGGGTGCGCGCCGATCAGTCCCGGCCGGCAGCCACCGGACGATCCGGATCGCGGATCCACTCGCTCCAGCTGCCCGGATACAGTCGGGGCTCCGGCAACCCGGCGACGGCGGCAGCGAGGATGGTGTGGCAGGCGGTGACGCCGGAGCCGCACAGCGAGACGGCGTTGCCGTCGTCGCCCACGCCGAGGCTCCCTAGCCGGGCAGCCAGCTCGCGCGCGGGCAGGAAGCCGCCGTCTTCGTCCAGGTTGGCGGAGAACGGGTGATTGAGCGATCCCGGGATATGCCCGGCCACGGGGTCGATCGGCTCGTGGCGGCCCAGGAAGCGCTCTGGCGACCGCGCATCGACCACCGGGATTCCGGCCGCCAGTGCCTCGATCACCGCGGCCGTCCCGGCTACCCGCTCCGGATCCGGCCGCACCGGATATGCCGGCGCGCGGGGCGGTGACGGCTCGGCGGTGGTCAGCGGCAGTCCGGCAGCGCGCCAGGCATCGATGCCGCCGTCCAGGACCCGCCGCGGGCCGTGGCCGACCCAGCCCAGCATCCACCAGAGCCGCGAGGCCAGCGCCCCGGAGGCATCGTCATAGGCCACCACCAGCGTATCGGGATCGATGCCCCAGCCGCCGAGCACCGCGGCGAAGTCGTCGGGGTCGGGCAACGGATGGCGGCCGCTCAGCGGCGTCACGGGGCCTGCCAGATCGTCGTCGAGATGGGCGTAGACCGCCCCGGGCAGGTGCCCCTCCCCGTACGCCCTGCGCCCGGCGTCCGGGTCCGACAGCACGAAACGGCAGTCCACGACGCGCAGGCGCTCGTCCGCCGCGAGGGCAGCGAGTTCGGCAGGGTCTATGAGCGGGGATTCGGACATCGGGTGGCTGACGGTTGCCGTTTTCGCTGCATTGCAGCACCTTGTCACTCCGGCGTCGGTCAGTGACAATAACGTGTTTGCATGTGTCATCCAACAAGGGTGCGGGGACGCGCCCCCGAGGAGAAGTATTCGTGGACAAGATTCTGGTAGGACTGAAGCGGGTCGTGGACTACAACGTCCGCGTCCGGGTCAAATCGGACGGCAGCGGCGTGGAGACCGAAGGGGTGAAGATGAGCATCAACCCCTTCGACGAGATCGCGCTCGAGGAGGCGCTGCGCATCAAGGAGCGCGGCGAGGCCAGCGAGGTGGTGGTGGTCTCCATCGGGCCCGGCGAGGCCCAGCAGCAGCTGCGCACCGGACTGGCCATGGGCGCCGACCGTGCCATCCTGGTCGAGACCGGTGAGGCCGTAGACCCCCTCAGCGCCGCCAGGGTCTTCAAGGCCCTGATCGACAAGGAAGAGCCGGGACTCGTCATCCTCGGCAAGCAGGCCATCGACAACGACGCCAACCAGACCGGTCAGATGCTGGCCGCGCTCTGGGACCGGCCCCAGGCGACGTTCTGCTCGGGCCTGGAACTCGCGGACGGCAAGGCGAAGATCACCCGGGAGGTGGACGTCGGGCTGGAGGTGATCGAGGTGGACCTGCCGGCCGTGGTCACCGCGGATCTGCGTCTGAACGAGCCGCGCTACGTGAAGCTGCCCGACATCATGAAGGCCAAGAAGAAACCGCTCGAGACCATGAGCACCGACGACCTGGGGGTGAGCGTGGGAGCCGACTTCGAGATCACCGCCTACGAGCCGCCGCCCCAGCGCCAGAAGGGCATCATGGTGGAAGACGTCGCGGGACTCGTAAATGCACTGAAGGAAAAGGGGCTGGTCTGATGGCTAAAGTACTGATCATTGCGGAACACGACGGGCAATCCCTGAACCCGAGCACGCCGAAGTGCGTGAAATGCGCCTCCGGCATCGAGGGCGCCGAGATTCACGTCGCCGTATTCGCGAAGGACGCCTCCGCCGTGGCGGAACAGGCATCGGCCATCGACGGTGTGGCGAAGGTGCTAACGGTGGAGAACGAGGCCAACGAGCACGCCCTCGGCGCCGTCCTGGCCCCCCAGGTCGCCGAACTCGCCGACGGTTACACCCACGTACTCGGCGCCTCCACCAGCTTCGGCAAGGACCTCATGCCCCGGGTCGCGGCGCTGCTCGGCGTGAATCAGATATCCGACGTCATGGAGGTCCTGGGACCGTACGAGTTCAAGCGGCCCATCTACGCCGGCAACGCCATCATCACCGTGAAGGCGCCGGAGGACAAGACGCTGATCGCCACGGTGCGCGCAGCCTCCTACCAGGCGGCGGCGGACGGCGGCAGTGCCGAGGTCGAGGCGGCCTCGGTCAGCGCGGAGCTGCCCACCCATACCCGCTGGCTGGAACTCCAGGCGGGCTCGTCGGACCGGCCGGATCTGGCCACCGCCCCGCGCGTGGTATCCGGTGGTCGGGCGCTCGGCAGCGAAGAGAACTTCGAGGTCATCTTCAAGCTGGCCGACAAGCTCGGCGCGGCCGTGGGCGCCTCCCGGGCGGCCGTGGATGCGGGCTACGTGCCCAACGAGCTGCAGGTGGGACAGACCGGCAAGATCATCGCGCCGGAGCTCTACATCGCCATCGGCATCTCGGGCGCAATCCAGCATCTCACCGGCATCAAGGATGCCGGCACCATCGTCGCGATCAACAAGGACGAGGACGCGCCCATCTTCGAGGTGGCGGACATCGGTCTGGTGGCCGACCTGTTCAAGGCCATCCCGGAGCTCGAGGACGAGCTGGGCAGCTGACCGGCCGCGGGTGCGGCGGGCGGTCTAGCGCCGTCCGCCGCACCCGCGCCTTGCCACCGGCTTGGTGGGAGGCGCTGAAAGGCTGCGAATTAACGGGACAGGACGCTACACCGGCCGCTGAAATATCCCGAGAGCCGCCTCGAGTACCAGCGCGACCCAGATCGCGATGACGAACGGGCGCGCCCGGGTCAGACTGCGCTGGATGGCCCCCTCGGTCGCCGGCCGGGACCCCTCCTCCATCAGACTGGCGAACGCGGGGCCGAAGGGCTTCAGCGCGATGCGGATGGCCAGTCCGCAGCCCACCGTGACGGCGAACAGCAGGAGTTTCAGCGCGATCCAGTCGCCGCGGATCCAGCCGGGATCCACGATGTGCCACAGGGCCACCCCCGCCGTGGCGGCGATGACCAGGAGACGCAGCCCGAAGTCGGTGCGCTGGAGTGCGCGCGCCGCCGGCGGCGCGTGCACGAAATGGACCGCCAGCACCAGCGCCAGCCAGACGAACGTGGCGACCCACATCAGGGCCAGTGCCCCATCGGACAGCGGCAACTGCTGACGGATGGCGGCCAGGTGCAGGCCGGCGGGCAGGATGAGCACCATGCAGATGCGCGGCGACATGTCGACTGCCAGCATGATGGCCGCCGCGGTCTTGCGCGCCTCGCGCCCGAGGTCGGGATTCGAGACGAAGCGGCTGGCGTAGAACACGCCCAGATCGCCGCCGAGCCAGTAGGCGAACAGGATCACGTGCACGAGCACGAGCAGATCGTAGAGCATCAGCCTGCCTCCGCCACCCTGACCAGGGCCTTGCCGACATTCTCGCCCCGCATCAGGCGGCAGAACGCCTCCGGCGCATTCCGAAGCCCGTCCGTGACGTCCTCCCGGGCCCGGATCAGGCCGTCCCGGTACCAGGCCGCCGCAGCCGCCGCGAATTCGTCCCAGCGGTCGTAGTAGTCGTAGACCACGAGCCCGTGGATATGGGCCCGGGCACCGATCACCGGTCCGAGATTCGGCCCCGGCGGAGGCTCGCCGCTGCGATTGTACTGGTCGATCATTCCGCAGAGCACGACGCGCGCGCCGAGCGCGAGATTGCCCATCACGGCCGCGAGGGTATCCCCCGCGACGTTGTCGAAATAGACATCGATGCCGTCCGGGCAGGTGACCGCCAGGCGTTCTCGCACATCCTCCCGCCGATAGTCGATGCACTCGTCGAAGCCGAAGGTCCCGGTCACCAGCTCGCACTTCTCCGCCGAACCGGCGATGCCGACCGCCCGCGCGCCGGAGAGCCGTGCGATCTGGCCGACCATGCTGCCGACCGGGCCCGCCGCCGCGGATACCACCACCGTCTCGCCGGCGCCGGGACGGGCCAGGAATTTCAACCCGGCCCAGGCGGTCAGACCGGGCATGCCGAGAATGCCGAGGGCGAGCGACGGGGGCGGCCCGTCCGCATCCAGGACGCGCACCCCCTCCCCGTCCGACAGGCCGTACTCCTGCCAGCCGTTGCGGTCGGCGACGAGCATCCCGGGCCGGTAATCCGGATGCCGGGAGGCCACGATCTCCGACACGGTGCTGCCCACCACCACGTCGCCCGGCCCGACCTTGTCGGCGGAGATATGACGGCCGGAGATCACGCCGCGCACGTAGGGGTCGAGCGACAGCCACAGCGTACGCGAGACGAACTCGCCCGGACCGGCCTGCGGCACCTCACCCTCGGTCACGCGGAAGTCTTCCGGCACCGGGACGCCCTCCGGAACGCGCGCGAGGACAACCCGGCGATTGACGGACGCGGTCACTGCGTCGCTCAGACCGCCGCCAGCATCGTCTCCGCCGAACTCACCTCGAACTGCCCGGGCGCCTCGACATTGACCACTTTCGCCACGCCGTCGTCGACCAGGATGGCGAAACGCTGGCTGCGCTGCCCCATACCGAATCCGCTGGCGTCGAGTTCGAGCCCGAGTTTCCGCGTGTAGTCGCCGTTGCCGTCCGCGAGCATCAGCACCTTGTCGCCGACGCCCCGGTCCTTGCCCCAGGCGCCCATCACGAACGCGTCGTTGACCGACATGCAGGCGATGGTGTCGACGCCCTTCCCGGCGAAATCCGCGGCATGTTCGACATAGCCCGGCAGATGGTTCATGGAACAGGTGGGCGTGAAGGCGCCCGGCACCGCGAACAGCACCACCTTCTTGCCGCTGAACAGCTCGTCGGCCGTCATCTGTCCGGGACCCTCGGACGTCATTACGCCGAACGTTCCCTCGGGCATACGTTCTCCGGGACTGATAGCCATTTTGCTCTCTCCTCTGTGGAAACCGTTTCGCGGCGGTGTCGAAACGCACCCCCGCTGATTCTTCTTCGCGGCCGTCCCCTCCGGCAGTCATCCGTCAGTCGTCGACGAGGAACAGGGACAGCTCGGGCCAGAAGGATACCACCGCGAGGCCGACGAGCATCAACAGAAGGAACGGCACCACCGACCGGCAGATGAGCCAGAAGTTCTCCCGGAACGCCCCGAGCGCCACGATCAGGTTCAGACCCAGCGGCGGCGTCAGATAGCCGATCTCGAGATTGACCACCATGATGATGCCGAAGTGCACGGGATCGATGCCCTGGGCGGCCGCCAGCGGCATCAGCATCGGCGCGAGGATCAGTATGGCCGAGCCGATGTCCATGATGCAGCCGACGATCAGCAGGAAGACATTGACGATCAGCAGGAAAGCCACGCGGCTGTCGATCTGCCCGCTGAGCCAGTCCACCAGTTGTTCCGGCACTTTCTGGTAGGTGAAGAATACATTCAGCGCCAGCGCCAGCATCAGCACCGGGAACAGCCCGCCCAGCAGTCGCCCGGTGTCCGCCATGACCTCGGCGACGTCCCTGAGGCCCAGTTGCCGATGCACCAGCACCTCGACCAGCAGCGCGTAGACGACGGCGACGGCGGCCGATTCCGTGGCGGTGAAGTGTCCCGTATAGATGCCGCCCAGGATGATCACCGGCATCAGCAGCGCCAGCACGCCGTGCCAGGCGGCCTCGCGCACCTCCGCATACACCACTGGCTGACGGTCGCGATGCCAGTTCACGGCCACCGCGTAGGCCGCCATCAGGCCGGTCAGCAGCAGCGCCGGGCCGAGTCCGGCGATGAACAGATCGGCGATCGAGGTCTGCGTCATCACCCCATACAGGATGAGCGGGATCGATGGCGGCACGATGATGCCCAGCGTGCCCGCCGAGGTGAGGGCGCCGAGCGAGAAGCGCTTGCCGTAGCCGGCCTGCAGCAGCGCCGGATACATCACCGCGCCCACCGCGAGCAGCGTGACCGTGCCCGAACCGGAGATGGCCGCGAAGATGGCGCAGGAGAGCACGGTGGCGATGGCCAGGCCGCCGGGCACGGGTCCCGTGAGCGCCTTGACCAGTCGCACCAGCCGCATCGCCATGCCGCCCTTGGCCATGATATTGCCGGCCAGGATGAACAGGGGTATCGACAGGAGGACCTCCTTGTTCAGGGCGCCCCAGGCGTCGAGCACGATGAAGCTGAGTTCGTCCTCGGTATAGAACAGGTACAGGTAGGCGACGGCGGTGCCGAGGATGACCAGCAGGTTCTGCCGCAGTGCCAGCAGCACGAGAACGAGCGCAAGCAGCCAGAGCGCGCCCATGTCAGCTGTCGTCCGTGCCGGTTGCCGGCGGCACGGGCCTCAGCTCCGGCCGCACGGCGTAGATGCCGTGGCGCAGCGCCGCAATGCCGAACACGAGGGGGATCACCGCCTGGATGGGCCACACGGGCAGGCGCAGAATCTCGGAGCGCTCGTCGAGCCGGACGCTGGTGATCACCATGTCGGTCGCGATGGCGGCGAAGGCGATACAGAAGAGAGCGAACAGGGCGTGCTGCAGGAAAGCGAGCTGGAATTCCCAGCGCGCCGGCAGCCATCCGTCCGCGAACCGGGGGCGCAGGTGAGACCCGCTGGCAGAGGCCAGCCCGATCCCGAACATGACGACGACGATATTGAAATAGACGCCGACCTGTCGCGCCCAGGGCAGTCCGATACCGGTGACCTCCCGCGCCAGCACATCGGCGAACACGACGCCGACCATGCCGCTGAAGGCGACGATGACGATGGTCCGCTCGACGCGATGCAGGGACGCCAGCAGCTCTTTCACATCGTGCCCCCGCGGCCCGGGCCTTTCAGCACTGGCAACTTCATGCTCCTGTCGATACCGTCCCGCGCGCGGCGTCGCGCCGCGGGCCGAGTATCGCAGACTCCGGTCGCCGAGTGCGAATGGCGCCTGCCGGCTGCACCGGAGCCGGTCGTGGCGTACCATTGCAAGCGCAACGGGATTCGCCGGGGAACCGACGGGAAAACGACGGGAACACGATGATCACGCTCTACACGTCAGCCACGGCCAACGGTCAGAAGGCCGCCATCGCTCTCGAAGAGGCAGCCCTCGATTACCGCACCCGCATACTCGATCTTGCCGCCGGGGAACACCTGGACGCCTCGGTGCTGGCACTGAACCCGGTGGGACGGATACCTTTCATCGAGCCCGGGGACGACGACGCGGGCCCGGTGATCTACGGCACGCTGCCGGTGGCCGTCTACGCCGCGGAACGCAGCGGCCGGCTATTGCCCGCCTCCGGCCCCGCCCGCTATGCCGTGCTGCAGTGGGCCGCTTTCGCCGCCACCGATCTGGGCCACGTATTCGCCAATCAGTTCCTGCTGGAGGAGCTGGTCGGCACGAAGGACGAGCGGGTGCGCGAGTTCGTCCACCGCCAGATCGCGCGCATGCTCGGTATCGTGGAGGAGCGGCTGGGACAGGCGCAGTATCTGGCGGGCGACGAGTACAGCATCGCCGACGTGCTCGCCTACCCCACCGCTGCCAACTCGGCCGGCCGGCTGCCCCGCAGGCTCGAGGATTATCCGAACATCCGCCGCTGGGCGGACGGCGTCGGCAGCCGCCCGGCCGTGGCCCGCGGGATGGAGGCTGCGTGAGACAACTGCGCCCGGGCGTCGCCGGCGTCGTCCTGGCCGTCCTGCTGAGCCTCGCGGCGGGCTGCGGCGAGAGCACGCCGGATACCTCGCGGCTGCGCGTCACCGCTCTGAGTCCGCCGGGCACGCCGTGGCACGAGGGCTGGCTACGCTTCGAGGAGCGCTTCCACGCCGGAAACGACACCGATCTCGAGCTGGACATGTTCGTCACGGGTCAACTCGGCAGCGAGGAGACCATGCTCTCCAGCCTGCGGCGCGGCCGCGTCCACATCGGCGGCTTCTCCCTGCAGGGCCTCGCGGTCGTGGTGCCGGAGCTGAACGTCCTGCTCGCGCCCTATCTGTTCGAATCGGTGGGCGAGATCGACTTCGTCATCGACAACTACCTGACGCCCGCGTTCCGGGAACTGTTCGCTGCCAAAGGCATGGAACTGCTGCAGTGGGCCGAGGTCGGCTGGACCCACATCTACGGACTGACGCCCATCATCACGCCGGAAGACGCCCGGGACCGGCCGATGCGGGCCTCCAACGCCATCGGCTCCCAGGTCTTCACCGAGGCCATAGGCGCCGACAGCACGCCGGTCACTTTCTCCGAGGTGATCCCCTCGCTGCAGACCGGCCTGATCGAGAGCGGCCAGAGCGGCACGGGCATGTATGCCATCGCCGGTATCTCCCGTGAGGCCAAACACCTGACGCTGACCCGCCACGCCTTCGACACCGGACTCATCGTGGCGAACCGCAGCTGGTTCCGCGCGCTATCCGAGCGCAAGCAGGAGATCATCATGAACTCCCTGGACCCGCTGCAGTACAGTCGGGACGACGTACGGCAGGTCCTCGCGGACATCCTGACCGAACAGCTCCCGGCCCAGTCGGTGGAGGTCCACCGGCTGGACCAGCAACAGCGGCAGCGCTGGCGCGCCGCGCTCGCCGGCACCCACGAGACGCTGCTCGAGCGCGTCGGCGGCCAGGCCCGGGAGATCTATCGCCTGGTGCAGGAGGGGAAGCGGGAATGGGACCGCCTGCACGAGGCCGGCGTGGTGCCGGGCGAACGCGCGGCGGACGAGCGAGACTGACGGAGGAACGAGGACCATGCCACAGCCCGATTACATCATCGCCCTGGACATCGAACTGCCGGATCCGGCCGACCTGGACGCCGACATGGCGAAATATTTCCGGGTGTGCGAGGAGAAGCTCGGGATCGTGCCGAACGTGCTGAAGGCCCACAGCTTCGACCAGGACCAGCTGCGCGCTTTCGCCGGCTTCTACAACGGCCTGATGCTGGAGGAGTCCGGTCTCACGCCCCTGGAGCGGGAGATGATCGCCGTCGTGGTCTCGTCGGCCAACCACTGCTACTACTGCCTGGTCGCCCACGGCGCCTCGGTGCGGGAGATGTCCGGAGACCCGGAGCTCGGCGAGATGCTCGTCATGAACTACCGGGTGGCGCCGCTGGAGCCACGCACGCGGGCGATGCTCGATTTCGCCTGGAAGCTCACCGTCACGCCCCAGCAGATCGTGGACGAGGACAGGGAGGAGCTTCGCAGCTACGGCTTCGGCGAACGCGATGTCTGGGACATCGCCGCGGTCGCCTCGTTCTTCAACATGAGCAACCGGATGGCCACGGCGGTGGACATGATGCCTAACCGGGAGTACCACGCCGCCCACCGCGGGGCGGAACCGACCGGACGCTAGCTCGCCGCCTTCTCCCGCGGCGCCAGGCCGAAGACGCGCCGCGCGGCCAGGATGTGGCTGCGCATGACCGAAGCCGCCCAGTCGGGATCGCGGGCCTCGATGGCGGCCACAAGTTCGAGGTGGTGCTGGGCGCTGCGGACCAGCGATTCGGTGTCGTAGTTGCGGAAGGTCAGCGTGACCAGCGCCGACTGGGTCAGCGTGGTGAGAATGTTGCGCAGCAAGCGGTTGCCGCCGGCCTCGGCGATCTCGTGATGGAAGCGGTCGTTCAGCTCGCTGATGCGGGCGGGATAGCCCGGCTTGCGTTGCCGGGAGGCCTGCACCTGCTGCTCTGCCAGCGAGCGCAGGCGGGCCACCGTCTGCGCGTCCGCGTGCCGTGCCGCCTGGGCGGCGGCAAAGGACTCCAGCACCGCGCGCAGGTCGAAGATCTCGTCCAGTTCCCGCTCGGACCAGCTGGTGACGACCGCGCCCTGATTCGGCACGAATTCCAGCAGGCCCTCGACGTTCAGCTGGCGCAAGGCCTCGCGCACGGGCGTCCGGCTGACCCCGGCCAGCTCCGCCACCTCCTGCTCGGTGATGCGCGTGCCCGGTGCGTACTTGCCCGAGACGATGCCGTCCCGGACTGCCGCGTAGGCTTTCTCGACGGCTTTCACGCTGCCCCCCCGCCGGCTAACATCGCAAACGAGACACCCACGGCGGCAAGCGGAGAACCCCATTGAGCGGCATCACGGTCTACGGTCTGCTGGACTATTTCCATATCCTCTTACTTGTCTTCTGGCTCGGCACCGACCTCGGCGTCCTGCTGGCCGCGCGGCGCGTCCGCGATGCCGCCCTCACCCCGGCCGAGCGCCTCACGCTGCTCGATCTGGCGCTCAGGATCGACTTGCTGCCCCGAATCGCCTTCAGTCTCATGTTCGCCGTCGGCGCGACGCTGGGCTACCTCGGCGGCACGCTGCCGGTACCCGGCTGGGGTCTCGCCCTGCTCTGGGCGCTCACGGCCCTGTGGCTGACCCTCACCGTCGCACTGGTAGCCGCAGAGGGCAAGCCCGCTCAGGGCCTGCTCGCGGCCGTACAGCGCATCTGGCTGGTCGCCGTAGCCGGCGCCTGCGGGCTGGCGGCGCTGTGGCTGCTCGCCGGCAACGGCGCGATGCCGGTGCCCGGCTGGCTGGCGCTGAAGATCGGCCTGTACGGACTCGTGTGTCTTGCCGCCATCGGCATCGACCGCGCCTTCCTGCCGCTCGTCCCGGCGATGGGCGAGCTGGCCCGATCCGGCAGCTCGCCCGCGCTGGAGTCCCGCATCAGCGGCGCGATCGACCACGCTCTGCGCTACGTCTACTCCCTCTATGGCCTCCTGTTCCTGGCCGGGCTCCTCGGCGTCACGAAGCCGATTTTCGCCATTGCCGTCTGACGCCGCGGCCTGATGTCCGCGCAGACCGGGGACGGCCGTCAGGCCGCCCTCGACTTGCGCCCGGCTTTTTTCTTCTTCACCGCCACCCGGTTGTCGGCCTTCACCCAGGTCTTGAACTCGGGCTGGCGCGGCGGATTCATGCCTGTCTCGCGCTTGCAGCGCTTCTTCAGTTCATCGATGGTGCCGCCCTTGTCGAACAGCTGGGTAGAACCCCGCTTCTTCGCCATGCGGGCGCGCAGCGCCCTGGTCTTCTTCTCGTCGACGCTCAGGTCCGAGTTCAGCACCACGCCGTAGCGCCGCGCCCCGTCCACGGTGACCAGGCCCGCATCGACGTCGGCGGCGACCTTCTCTGCGGGCCGCTCCAGGGGATCGCCCCAGCCGCCGCCGCCCCAGGTGTCGAAATAAAGCAGATCGCCCTCGCGCACCTCGATGCGGTCGCATTTCGAGGGCAGCAGCTCCTCGCTGCCGTCGGTGCGCATCAGGACCTTCTGGCTGCGCTGGCCGGGCAGCCCGCCGTTGACGCCCCACGGATACGTCAGCCAGCGGTCGTCGTGGATGGAGATCTCGCCGTCCTCCAGGAAGCGATAGCCCACCCGCAGCGCGTTGCCGCCCCGGTGGAAACCGGGCCCGCCGCTGTCCGGGATGGTCTCGTAGACGTCGATGCGCAGCGGAAAATAACTCTCCAGGAACTCGTTCGGCACGTTGGTGAAGCTCGGCCACAGGGAATGGCCGTCCGGGCCGTCGCCGGAGGGCTTGCCCGGCACGCCGCCGAAGCCGATCTGATAGAGCTGGTACCACTCTCCGTCCTTGTCGTAGCCCGAGTACATGAAGTGCGGGCTGTCGGAGAATCCGGCGGCGCAGAGGAAGTCCGGATTGCCCTGGCCGAGCAGACCGCCGAGCACGTCGAAGATGCGTCCCAGGGCGTGGGTGCGGCAGGACAGCGCCGCGGGCTTCTTCGGCTTCAGCAGCGTGCCCTCCGGGATGCGCACCTCCATCAGGTCGTAGAAGCCGTCGTTGAACATGATCTGGGGGTCGAAGACCATGATCATGTAGACGCCGCAGAACATCTTGAACATCTCCTCGTTCAGGAGGAAGTTCACGGAGCCGATGGACTGCGGGTCGGTCCCCTCGAAGTCGAAGATGACCTTGTTCCCCTCGCGCCACATCGCACAGCGGATCTTGTAGGGCCCCATGCCGAGGCCGTCGTCGCAGAGGTAGTCTTCGAAAACCTGCTTCTCCGTCGGCACGGTGTCCTTGATGAGCCTGCCCATCGCCCGCTTGTTGCGGTCCAGCAGATCCTCCAGCGCCGAGTACAGGATGTCGTCGCCGAAGCGGTTGGCGAGCTCGATGACACGCTTCTCCGCGGTGCGCACGGCCGCGACGATCGCGTTGAAATCCGAGCGGTTCCAGTGCGGCAGGCGGCAGTTGTGCAGGATCAGCTCCAGCACGTCTTCCTGCAGCTCGTCCTTCTTGTAGATCTTCGTCGGCGGCACGCAGATGCCTTCCTCGTAGATCTGGCGCGCATCGGTGGGCAGCGAGCCCGGCACCTTGCCGCCGATGTCCGTCATATGGCCGAACATGGCCGAGTAGGCGATCAGGCGGCCGTCCTTGAAGATGGGGCGCAACAGCAGCCAGTCGTTGGCATGGCTGACGGCGCCGTTGCAGGCATAGGGGTCCGAGGTCAGGAAGATGTCGCCCTCCTCGATGGTGCCGTCATAGGCTTCCTTGAAGCCGTGGATGAAGCTGCCGAACTGGCCGACGACCATCTTGCCGTCGACGTTGGCGATCATCGGGAACTCGTCGTGCTGCTCCCGGATGCCCGGCGACATGGCGGTGCGGAACAGCACGGTGTCCATCTCCCAGCGCGCGTTCTGCATGGCGTTCTCGATGATGTCGAGAGTGATCGGGTCGATTTTTTCCCGCTTGAACTTGCGCGGCTTGGTCTCAACTAGTCTTGCAGGCATGTCGTGCTCCCTTCGTAATCATGCATCGGGGCGGATGAGGATGTTGCCGAACTCGTCCACCTTGCCGGTGTGCTCGGGCAGGATCAGCGTGGTGGAGTCCATCTCCAGCACGATGGCCGGCCCGGGTATCCGGTTGCCCGCTTTCAGCTTCGAGCGGTGATAGAGCTTCGCATCCCGATCCTTGCCGTCCACGTACACCTTGTGCTCGGCGATCACGGCATCCTTCGCGCTCTTGCCGCCCTTCTCGATCACGGCCGGCTTCACCGTCGTGGCCTTGCCGTTCACCACCGCGCGCAGGTTCACCAGTTCCTTCTCCTCGTCCAGGGCGAAGGTGAACAGCTGGCGATGCATCTCGTCGAACTGGTCGCCGATGGCGTCGAGGCCCTTCTTCTTGATGTCGCCAAGGTCCACGTCCACGGTCAGCGTGAGGCCCTGGCCGTGATAGCGCAGGTCCGCCTGGTAGGAGATGGTCTGGTCCTTCTTGGCCACACCCTCCTTGTCCAGCGTTTTCGAGGCCCTCGCCGCGAGCTGGGCGAAGATCTTCTCGAGGCCGGCCGGCGTCGTGTTCGAGAAACGCTTGATGTAGGTCCGCGCCGCTTCGTTGCGCATGCGCGTGGTAGCGTCTCCGTAGGCACAGAGCACGCCGGGCCCCGGCGGGATGATGACCGGCCAGGAGTTCATCAGGCGGCCGAGTGCGTTCGCGTGCAGGGGTCCCGCACCGCCGAACGCGATGAGGGCGAAGTCCCGCGGATCGTAACCCTTCTCCACCGAGACCAGCCGCAGCGCGCCGAACATGTTCTCGTTCACCAGCTTGATGATGCCCTCGGCGGCGCGCTTCAACGGCAGCCCCAGCGCGTCGGCCACCTGCTTGACGGCCTTCTCGGCCAGATCCCGGCGAATCTCCATATCGCCGCCGAGCCGGGCGTCCGTGGGCAGGTAGCCCAGCACCACGTTGGCATCCGTGACAGTAGGAGCCTCGCCGCCCTTGTCGTAGGCGGCGGGGCCGGGATCGGCGCCGGCACTCTCCGGCCCGACCCGGAGCGCACCGGTGAGCTCGGGCACGTGGGCGATGGAGCCGCCGCCGGCGCCGACGGTGCGCACGTCCACGGAGGAGGCGCGCACGGTCACGTCGCCGACGCTGGTCTCACGGCGGAGCTGCGCGTAGCCGTTCTCGACCAGCGCCACGTCCGTGGAGGTGCCGCCCATGTCGAAGGTCAGCAGGTTCGGGTAGCCGGCCTGTTTCGCCACCCAGATGGCCCCCGAGACGCCGCCCGCGGGACCGCTCATGAGCAGGTTGACCGGATAGTTCCGCGCCTGCGTCGCCGAGGCCAGGCCGCCATCGGAGCGCAGCACGTGCAGCTGCACCTCCTTGTTCAGATCCTTGCGCAGGTTGCGGCGCAGATTGTTGATGTAGGCATCCACCTTCGGGCGCACGTAGGAGTTGGCCACCGTCGTGATGGTGCGCTCGTACTCCTGCATCTCCGGCACCACCTCGGAGGACAGCGACACCGGCATCTTCGGGAAGACCTTCTTGGCCACCTTGGCCACTTCGCGCTCGTTGGCCGGGTTGGCGTAGGAGTTGATCAGCGAGACCGTCAGCGCTTCCACGCCACGGCCTTTCAGCCTCTTCAGCTCTTTCTCGAGCTTGCCCTTGTCGAGCGGCGTGACCACCTTGCCGTCGGCACCCACGCGCTCCTGCGCCTCGACCGTCAGGGCCAGCGGCGCCAGCGGCGCGCTCTTGTTGTAGATCACCCAGCCGCCCAGCCCGCCCGGCACGAACGAGCGGGCGATCTGCAGCACCTGGCGATAGCCCTGGGTGGTGACCAGTCCCACGGTGGCGCCCTTGCCCTCCAGGATGGTGTTGGTGGCCACGGTGGTGCCGTGCATGACATGCGTGATCTTCTTCGGGTCTATGCCCGCCTCATCACAGATCCTGGCGATGCCGTTCAGAACGCCGATGGAGGAGTCCGCGGGCGTACTCGGGACCTTCGCGGTCCAGGTTTCGCCGTTCTTCTCGTCCACGAGCAAGAGATCTGTGAACGTGCCTCCCACGTCCACGCCGAGTCGGTAGGCCATGGCTTCCCCTTAATGGCTTTGGTTCATATCCACCGGCACGACGCGTTCGCCGCACCACAGTCGTTTCGCTGTCTCTCCCGGAGCTCCCGCACAGAATAACCGGAGTCTCGCGGCTTTGCGCGCGGCCCGCAACCGCGCCCTCACCCCCCGGCGGCGGCCCGCTTCGTGGCCACATCGGGGAAGATACCCGCCTTCGGCAGCATCGCCGGAACCCCCCGCCCGAGTTGCTCTTCCAGCCAGAGGCTGGTCTCGATGATCTTCGGCAGCGATACCCCCGTCTCGATGCCGGAACGCTCCAGCAGATAGACCAGGTCGTCGGTCGGGATGTTACCCGTCGCCGCCGGCGCGAACGGGCAGCCGCCGATACCGCCGATGCTGGCATCGAGCGACGCGACCCCGGCGTCGAGCGCCGCCTGCGCGTTGGCCAGTCCCGTGTTGCGGGTGTTGTGCAGATGGCAGCGCAGCGGCATGCCGGGAACGGTCTCGGCCACGCGGCCGAGCAGGTCGCGAACCTGTGCAGGCACCGCGACGCCGATGCTGTCCGCCAGCGCCAGCTCCACCGGTTCGGCCTCCGCCACCCGGCGCACGATCTCCAGGACCCGCTCCGGCGGCACCTCCCCTTCGAAGGGACAGCCGAACGCCGACGAGACCATGATGTTGGCACGGATACCGGCCGCCTTCGCCTGCTCGGCGATCTTCAGCCACGCCTCCACGGATTCGTCGCTGCTCACGCCCTGATTGCGGCGGTTGTAGGTATCGCTGGCCACCACCACCATGCCGACCTCATCGATGCCGCAATTGCGCGCCCGCTCGAAGCCGCGCTGGTTCAGCACCAGACCGATGTAGGTGATGTCGTCGCGTCGCGGCAGCGCCGCCACCAGTTCCTCGGCGCCGGCCATCTGCGGCACCTTCTTCGGATTCACGAAACTCGCGACCTCGAGACGACGGATGCCGGCATCCACCGCGCGGCGGATGAACTCCACTTTGGTGGCAACGGGCAGGATTTCCGGTTCGGACTGCAGTCCGTCCCGGGGCCCGACTTCGATGATGGAGAGGCTGCGCGTCATGGCACGTTGGCGTTCCGGGTCGATGAAACGGGACCTATTGTATACAAGTGACTGAGGCAGACAAGGGAATCCTGAATGCCTTAACGCAGATCCGGCAAAATTGTATACACTAGCAGGGTTCCAGGAGGCGGTGCGTGCCGCGCCGCCCCGCGCATTCAGAGGGAGAACCATGGCGAGCGAATCGGGGAATCGTGACATTAACCGGGGACCGCTGTCCGACCTGCGGGTGATCGAGATGGGCACGCTGCTGGCCGGCCCTTTCTGCGGCCAGCTCATGGGCGATTTCGGCGCGGAGGTCGTCAAGATCGAGCCGCCCGGCCAGGGCGATCCCATGCGCGATTGGGGCCAGGAGAAGGCCCACGGCCAGTCCCTCTGGTGGCCAGTGATCGCGCGCAACAAGAAATCCGTCACGGTCAACCTTCGGGTCGAGGAAGGCCAGCAGATCGTTCGCGACCTGGTCCGCGAAGCCGATTTCCTGCTGGAGAATTTTCGTCCCGGCACGATGGAGCGCTGGAACCTCTCCTACGAGGAGCTGAAGAAGATCAACCCGGGCCTCATCATGATCCGGGTGTCGGGCTTCGGCCAGACCGGCCCCTATGCCAAACGGGCCGGCTTCGGCGCGGTCGGCGAGTCGATGGGCGGGCTGCGCTACGTCTGCGGCGACCCGTCCGCGCCGCCGAGCCGGGTGGGCATCAGCATCGGTGACTCCCTGGCAGCCACCTTCGCCACCGTCGGTGCGCTCGCGGCGCTGCATCACCGGGAACGCACCGGCGAGGGGCAGGTGGTCGATTCGGCCATCTACGAGGCGGTGCTCAACATGATGGAATCCCTCATCACCGAGTACGACAAGGCAGGCTACATTCGCGAGCGCCAGGGCTCCATCCTGCCCGGCGTCGCCCCGTCCAACGTCTACCCCACCCGCGACGACAAGCTGCTGCTGATCGCCGCCAACCAGGACACCGTGTTCCGGCGCCTGGCCGCCGCCATGGGCCGGCCGGAGCTCGCGGAGGACGAGCGCTACCACAACCACTCGGCCCGCGGCGCGCACCAGCAGGAACTCGACGAGCTGGTGGCCGACTGGACCCGCACCAAGGATCAGAAGGAACTCATCGAACTCATGGAGGAACACGGCATCCCGGCGGGCGGCATCTACCGCGCCCCCGAAATGCTGGAGGATGCCCATTTCCAGGCCCGCCAGGCGATCATCGAAACGATGCACCCGGAGCTGGGCACGCTGAAGATGCAGAACGTGGCGCCGAAACTCTCGGGCACGCCCGGCTCGGTGCGCAGTCCGGGCCCCGCCCTCGGCCAGCACACCGACGAGGTCCTCGCGGATCTGCCCGGCTACGACGCCGAACGGCTGCAGGCACTGCACGAGAACGGGGTGATCTGAGGTGGCGGACAGGCTCGAGGACGATTACCGGCAGGCCGGCTTCGGCCGCGCGCTGCAGCCGGGGACGCGCCCGGCGCTCCTCGTCGTCGACTTCGTGCGCGCTTATCTCGACCCCGACTGCCCCCTCTACGCCGGGGTGGAAGACACCCTCGCGCGCTGCCGGGCGCTGCTCGCCGGAGCCCGGGATGCCGGCATCCCGGTGCTGCACACCAACGTGGCCTTCACGCCCGGCGGCATCGACGGCGGCGTGTTCTATCGCAAGGTGGGGGCGCTGCGCTGCCTCGACCGCGGGTCTCCCCATGGCGAGTTCGCCGACGGCCTCGAGCCGCTGGAAGGCGAGCCGGTGGTGACAAAACAGTACGCCAGCGCGTTCTTCGGCACTTCCCTCGCATCGACGCTGACGAGCCTCGGCGTCGATACCGTGTTCATTGCGGGACTGACGACCAGCGGCTGCATCCGTGCCACCACCGTGGACGCCACCCAGCACGGCTTCGTGCCCTTCGTCGTGCGCGAGGCGGTCGGGGACCGGGACCCGGCGCCGCACGAGGCGAATCTGTTCGATCTGCAGGCGAAGTATGCGGAGGTCATCGGGCTCGATGCCGCCCTCGGCCACCTCGCCCGGCACGCAGCGGAGGCGAGCCAGTCATGATAGGCCCCATACGCTGCGTCACCGTCACCGTGCCGGACCTGGCCCACGCGGTGGAGACCTACCGGGACTATCTCGGCCACGAACCTTTCCACGAGGAACGGCTGGCGGCCGCCCAGGCGGACTACCTGGGCGCCCCTGCTCTCGCCGGCGCGGACTGCGCGCTCCTGAGACCGGCCGGCGGCGGCGATTTCTGTTTCCGCTTCATCGTCCAGCCGCTGCCGCCCGGATACCGTCCCCTGACGACCTGGGGCTGGAACGCCGCCGAGCTGATCGTGGAGGACGTCGACCGGCTGGCGGCCGAACTCGGGGACTCTCCGTTTCGTATCGTCGGCCCGCCGGAGGACCTGTCTTTCTCGGACGCCATCCGGGCGATGCAGGTCATCGGGCCGGCGGAAGAAGTGCTCTACCTGACCATGGTCAAGCAGCCGCTGCCCGGGTTCGATCTGCCGACGCCGGCCTGCCCCGTGGACCGCACCTTCATCGTCATCCTAGGCGGCACGGACATGGAAGCCATGCAGGCGTTCTACCGCGACAGCTTCGGCGTCCCGGAGGCGCCGGTAATGGATGCCCGCATCTCGGTGCTGTCCCGGGCGCTGGATTTGCCGGCCGATACCATGCACCCCATCGCCGCGATGCCGCTGGCAGGCCGGTCCCTGATCGAGGTGGACGACTATCCCGCCGCGACGACACCGCGGGACTGCCCGCCCGGCGGACTGCCGCCGGGCATCGCGATGGTGAGCTTCGCCGCCAACGCCCTGCCGGACGATCTTCCGGCCGGCCGCTTCTCCGCTCCGCCGTATCACGGCGCGCGCAGCGTCCTCACCACGGGCGCGGCCGGCGAACTGGTCGAACTCATCCAGGCCTGACCCCTCGATCCGCCGGTCTGGACACCGCCTCCACAGCGATGCCCGGGGCCGACAGGCGTCGCGCTGCAATGCACAAACGCCCTTTCATACACCGTATAATCGGGGCGGACAAAAGGAGCTGACTATGGATTTTTCACTGACCGAAGACCAGGAGATGATCCAGGCCGCGGCACGTGAGTTCGCGCAGAACGAGATCGCGCCGGTCGCAGCCAGATTCGACGAGAGCGGGGAGTTCCCCGAGGAGACCATCCGCAAGGCAGGCGAGCTCGGCTTCATGGGCATCGAGGTGCCCGAGGAGTATGGCGGCGCGGGCCTCGACGCCGTCGGCTATGTCCTGATGATGGAGGAGATCGCCGCGGCGGACGCCGCCCACAGTACGATCGTCTCCGTGAACAACTCCCTCTATTGCAACGGCATACTGCTGTTCGGCAGCGAGGAGCAGAAGAAAGCGTTCGTGACGCCGGTCGCCTCGGGTGAAGCCATCGGCGCCTACGCGCTCACCGAACCCCAGTCGGGCTCCGATGCCGGCAACATGCGCTCCCGCGCCGTGCTGTCCGAAGACGGCAGCCATTACGTGATCAATGCCAAGAAGTCCTGGATCACGTCCGGCCCGGTCGCTCGCTATCTGGTGCTGTTCGCCATGACCGATCCCGACAAGGGCGCCGGCGGCGTCAGCGCTTTCCTGATCGATACGGAGAAGGAAGGCTTCAGCCGCGGCAAGACGGAGCCAAAGCTCGGCATCCGCGCCTCGGCCACCTGTGAGATCGAGCTGGAGGAATACCAGTGCCCCGTGGAGTGGCGCCTCGGCGACGAGGGCGAGGGCTTCAAGATCGCCATGACCGTGCTCGATGCCGGGCGCATCGGCATCGCTGCCCAGGCTGTGGGCATCGCGCGGGCCGCCTACGAGGCGTCGCTGGAGTACGCCAGGGAGCGCGAGGCGTTCGGATCCCCCATCGGCAGCTTCCAGATGATCCAGGCCAAGATCGCCGACATGAAGACCCGCCTGGAGGCGGCGCGGCTGTTGACCCTGCGCGCCGCGTGGGCGAAGGACGAGGCGAAGAAGACCGGCGCGCGCAACACGCTGAACGGCAGCCTGGCGAAACTGTTCGCCTCCGAAGCAGCCATGTACATCACTCACCAGGCCGTGCAGATTCACGGCGGGATGGGCTACAGCAAGGAGTTGCCGGTGGAGCGTTATTTCCGCGACGCGAAGATCACGGAGATCTACGAGGGCACCAGCGAGGTACAGCGCATGGTCATCGCGAGGCAGGAGACCGGGCTGCGCTGAGCGCTCGCGCCGCTGCCTGCGTCAGAGTTCGTTCTCGGCAACGTAGACGAGGAGCCCGTCCAGCTCGTCCGTCACCTCGATCTGGCAGGTGAGTCGACTCGTCGGCCGGCGCTCGTAGGCGGCGTCCAGCATGCTGTCTTCCATGTCGTCCATGTCGGGCAGCTTGTCGAGCCAGGCCTCGTCGATGTACGCGTGGCAGGTGGCACAGGCGCAAGCGCCGCCGCATTCCGCAACGATGCCCTCGATGTTGTTGTCCATCGCGCCTTCCATGACCGTGTAGCCGGTCTCGACCTCGACGTCGTGTCGCTCTCCGTCGGTGCTGACGTAGGTGATCCTGGGCATTATCCGCTCTCACAAAAAAGGCGCGCCGGCCTCGACGCGCCGTAGTTCATAAAACACCGTTTCGCGCCGACCCGGGGCCGGCCCGAGATGACTGCCGACGATTACTCGTTCTGGGCGATGGCCTGGCGCAGCTGCTCCAGCCGCTCGATCTCGCCGTCGATCACGCTGATCCACTGGCTGCCGATCTTGCGGTACTCGTCGTCCCGGCGCACGGCCATGAAGGTCTGCCGCGCATCCTGATAGCGATCCAGGTTGTACTGGCACATGCCGATGGTGATGCGCACGTCGTTGGGCTCGCGCACACCGCCCTTGTCCAGCGCCTGGCGGCCCGCCTGGATGCAGTCGTCGTAGCGATCGAGATTCAGGTATGCGACCGCCAGGCGGGCATTCAGCTCACCGTCGTCGCTCAGCCGCGCCGCCTGCTGCAGCGCCGGAACCGCCTGCTCCGGCTCCTGGGCGAGCTGCCACGCCTGGGACAGCAGCCGGTAGTTTTTGCCCGTCTCCTCGATATTGCCGTTCTCCATGCCCTCGGACAGGACTCTGGCGGCCTTGTAGGGAATCTCGCCCTGCAGATAGAGCTGCGCAAGGGTGACGAGCTCGCTCTCGGAGGACAGCAGGTCCTGCGTGTAGGCGGCGTCGTAGGCGGCCAGCATGTTCTTCTCTTCGCCGAGCTCGGAATAAACCCCGGCCAGCGCCGTCCAGTAGCTCTTCTTCGGCCAGTTCGCCAGGAGGATCTTGAGGATGTCCTTGACCTTGGCGAAGTTGTTCTGCTGGTAGTAACCGTAGTAGAGCAGGTTCCACCATTCCTCGCGGACCTCGGTATCGCGCTCGCGCGCGACCTCGATGGCCTTCTCGATCTGCGGGATCATCAGGTCGTACTGTTCCGTCTGCGCGTAGGACTGCCCGAGCAGGACGTAGGCCTGAGGACCCGGATTGTTGGCGATCTGGAACCACTCCTTCAGCAGCTGGATGGTCTTGGTGAAATTCTCCTGCACTGCGTAGAGCTGGGCGAGCGTATACAGCGTCTGGGTGCGCAGCTGCGGCTCGAGTTCCGGGATCGAGAGCAGCCTCTCGTAGGATTCCACGGCTTTCGCCGTATTGCCCTGGTTGTAATAGATGAAGCCGTAGAAGTTCAGCATGTTGGCCCGCTCGTAGTCGCTCAGCCCCTCGTCGCGGGAGAGCGAATCCAGTATGCGGATGGCCTCGTTGAACTGCTGGTTGTCCGCCAGCTCCTGGGCTTCCGTCAGCTTCTCGTAGACCGCCTTGCTGAGGGCCTCCGCCTTGCGCGTCTTCTGATTGTCGCGCGCCTCCTGATCGTCCTGAGCCAGGGCCGTGGGAGCCAGCGGCACCATGCAGATGCCAACCAGGGCAGCCAGCAGGGTATGGCGGAAGTTCCGGGTGAAGAATTTCGTCATCATCAGTGAATCCCGTTAATGGCTGTCCAGGACGCGGTCAGTCCTCCAGTTCGAAGCGGATGCGCGTCTTCACGCCCGGCACCTCGACCGGCTGACCGTCTACGACGCGCGGCTTGTACTTGAACTTGAGCACGGCGCGCATGGCCGCACGGTTGAACAGGCTGCTGGTCGAGTAGTTCACCACCGGGTCTTTCACGGTACCCGCCGTGGTCACCGTGAATTCGAGGTCCACGTACCCCTCGATACCCCGTGACAATGCCCGGCTCGGATAGATGGGGGCGACGCGCACGATGGGCAGGTACTCCCCATCGGTGTAGGACAGGGCGCCGGGCCCGGAGATGCTCACGTCGGTGGAAGAGGAAGGCGGCCGCACGTTGATCGCAGGCGCGTTCGGATCGATGTCGTCCTGGGACGGCGGAGGCGTATCCGGCGGCGGCTGCTGCGGCTTCGGCGGCTTCTCCGGTTTCGGCTCCTCGACGTTGACGATCTCCTGCTTTTTCACCCGGACGAAGTCCAGGAAATAACGCTTCTGGGGATCCGTCAGCGCGCTCTCACCGGTCTCGATCAGGAACTGCATCAGGAAAAGCAGCCCGAAGGTGACCGCGACGCCGCTCACGATGGCAATGACATACCGGACGATCATACTCTAGCCTCCGTTCCGGAAACCGGAACCCTTGTCACTGGACGGCCGCCTGCCCGCCATCGGCGCCATCCTCAGTCCTCGTTCGCGGCAATCGAGACGTTGTACACGCCGGCCTGCCGCGCCGCGTCCATGACCTGGACCAGCGTCTCGTTGTAGGACTTCTTGTCCGCCTGGATCACCACCGATCCTTTCGGGTTTTCGGCATGCAGCCGTTCGATGTTGGCCCGTACCGCACGCGGATCCACGCGGCGCCGGTCGATCCAGATCTCGTTATTGTCGCTGATCGCGATCAGGATGTTCGCGTTCTCCTTCCGCTCCGCCGTCGGAGCATCCGGCCGGTTCACATCGATGCCGGCTTCCTTGATGAACGAAGCCGTCACGATGAAGAAGATCAGCATGATGAACACCACGTCGAGCATGGGTGTCAGGTTGATCTCGTTTTCTTCCTCTTCTGCGCCGCCCATGGCGCCGATCGGTCTGCGCATTATTCGGTCCTCTGGTGAACTCTAGTGATCCATGGTCAGCGAGTCTTCGAGCATGATCACCTCATGCTCCGCGCGTCTCGATAGTATTGTGACAAGCAGGACGCCGGAAAGTGCGCCGACCATGCCGGCCATCGTGGGAATGGTGGCTTTGGAGACGCCGGCCGCCATCGAGCGGACGTTGCCGCTGCCGGCGAACGCCATGACCTCGAACACCTCGATCATGCCCGTCACGGTACCCAGCAGCCCGAGCAGCGGACAGAGCGCAACGAGCGTCTTGATGAAGCCGAGACCCTGATTGGCCGCCATCGAGACCCGGGAGATCATCGCATCCCGGATCTGATGGGCGTTCCAGGACTGGCGCTCCGAACGCGCCTCCCAGTCCTCCAGTACCTGCCGTGAAAGTGCCCGCAGGTTGCCCCGGAAGAAGATCAGGCGCTCGACGATCAGCAGCCACATGACGAAGATCGTCACCGCGATCAGGTTCAGCACGGGCCCGCCGAGCTCCATGAAGTCCCGTACGGCGAGGAGTGCGTCTTCGAGCCAGACCATGTGCGGCCTCCCCTAGCTTGCCGACTTGTGTTCGGCTTCGGAGTGCTCGGCGATGATGCCCGCGCTCTGCTCCTGCAGAATATTCAGGATCCGCTTGCTGCGGCCCTGCAGGAACGTGTGCAGGAGCACCATCGGGATGGCGACCACCAGGCCGAGCACGGTCGTGACCAGTGCCTGGGAGATGCCGCCCGCCATGAGCTTCGGATCGCCGGCGCCGTAAAGCGTGATGACCTGGAAGGTCTTGATCATGCCCGTCACGGTGCCGAGCAGGCCGGCCAGCGGAGCGACGACCGAGATCACCTTCACGAACAGCAGGCCCCGGCTGAGCTTGGGTGCTTCCTTCAGCACCGCCTCGCTCAGTTTCAGCTCCAGCGTTTCGGTGTCCACGTTCTTGTTGTCCTCGTAGGCACCGAGCACGCGGCCGAGCGGGTTGTTGCTGTTCGGCTTGTCCGCCTTCAGCTGCGAGCTGACCTTGCGGTCGGCGACCACCAGGCTGAACAGTGAGACCAGCGCGATCAGCAGACCGAGCAGGCCCAGGCCGATGATGCTGTAGCCGACCACACCGCCCTGATCCACGCGCTCACGCAGCGTCGGGCGATCCACCAGCTGGGCGAGAATGCCGCCGCGGGTCGGGTCGAGACCGAAGGTCACGGCACCTTCTTCCGCATCGAACAGGGCCGCCGTGGAATCGGTGTAGCGGGCCTGCTCCGGCTGCCGCTGCAACTCGACCACGTTGCCGGTTTCGGAGGTGTAGTTCAGGTAGAAACCGTCGCCGACGATGTTGAACGTGCCGACCCGGACCACCGGGATGGCGGATTCCGCGCCGTCGGCCAGGATGACGCTGCGCTCGAACTGCACGACCTTGCCGCTCTCGGTCATCTGACGCTGCAGCTCGAACCAGAGGCGCTCGATATCCTCGATGGAGGCGAGCCTGGTGCTGCTCGCCATCGTGGCGCCGAGCTCCACGAGGAAGTCCTCGCGGCCCGGATACTGCGCGCTGATGAGCGAATTCTGGAACACGCTCTGCGTATCGCCGGCCACCTGCTGCAGCACGCCGAACAGCTCCTTCAGCGAGCCGAGGCGCTCGTCGAGTTCCGCGGCTGCCGTGGCCAGCTTGCGGTTGTTCTCCTCGAAGAGCTCCTCGAGCTGCTCGCCGCGCTGTTCCAGGGAGGCGCGTTCATTCCTCGCCTGGTTAAGCAATGCCTGCTGTTCGGACTGACGGCGCCGGAATTCCGCCAGACGCTGTTCGTTCTCGCGTGCTTCACGCGCCTGGCCCTGCTTCACCATGTCCAGGAGTTCGTCCAGGGAGGCGGCTTCCTGCGCGGTCGCGCTGCCGCTGCCGAGGCCGAATGCGAGCAGACCGGTGGCGGCTATGGTTACGATCTTCTTCATCAGCCGGCCTCCTCAGGTGCGGGCACAGGCAAAAGGAGCAGCTCGGGCGCGATCAGCTCATTGGCGACGCGCAGGCCCTTCTTGACCTCGTTGCGGTGTTCGTCGGACATATTCCAGGACTTCGCTTCCTGATCCCAGACGCCGGTCATGCTGCCGTCGGCACTCTGGAACAGGAGCGCGACGCGGCCGATACGCAGGAACTCGACTTCGCGCACGCCGCCGTCTATCTCGATGGTATCCGTGTACGACTCGATGGTGCGTCCGAACTCGTTCTCGATCTGAAAGGCCTCCATGACCTTGCGGAACTTCTCCGCCACGGACACGTTCGGCTCGTCCATCAGGTCCTTCAGCGTCTCGATGCGCTGCGTGCGCTCTTCGAGCAGGAACGGGATATCCAGCTGCACGAACTGTTCCAGACCCTCGATCATCCGCTCCATCAGCGGATAGATCTGGCGGTTGATGACGTTCGCCTTGTCGAGTGACTCGTTGATCTCCTCCAGCCGGGCCTGCTGCTTCCCGGTCTGCGCTTCCATCAGCCGGTTGTAGATCTTGAGTCCGTCGATTTCCTTGGTGACCGCCTTGTAGTCGTCCACCAGGCTGCGGGTCTGCTGCACCACCCGATCGATCCGCTGCTGCGCCTCCCGGTTCTGAGCGAGCCGCTGCTGCTCAGCCCTGAGGACGGAATCGACGGTCTGCGCGACAGCGACACCGCCCCCGGCGATCAACGCTGTCGACACGATCGCAACGGCCAGATGCCGTGCTCCCGAATTCCACGGTTTCATGAACGCTCCTTGGTTAAGTCCGGACAACAATCTTAATAATTATTCGTGACAGTTCTTTGAGGCCTGCCCGCGCTGTCTGTACCGGCCGTGCAAGCCGGGGTCATGCCAGCAACGGCGCTGCCCCGCGACCACCGGCCATCAACCATACTACAGATGAGACGAAGTGCAGAAACACAGGGGGGCACTGCCGCAAGCGGCCCGCCCTGCTGTTGCCTGCAGCACTCTCCCCTGCTGCGACTGTGAAGGCCGCCGGTCGAGAACCGGCATCCGCGCCCCCGCCGCCGCCGCGTTCGGCCATGACCGGTACACGCCGGGCGTCCCGGCCTTACGGCGGGTCACACTGCGGCGAAGCATAACATACGCAATCCGGCACGCCAGTCCTGACGTCGGGCGCCCGGTCACGCGCCGCGCAGGCTGCGCTGTCTGCCGAGTTCGAGCTTCGCCAGGCTGTTCCGGTGCACTTCGTCCGGCCCGTCCGCCATGCGCAGCGTACGCAGGTTCGCCCACGTGCGTGCGAGGCTGAAGTCCTGACAGACACCGCCGCCGCCGTGCACCTGAATGGCCCGGTCGAGAACGTTCAGCGCCATCGTCGGGGCCACCACCTTGATCATCGCGATCTCGGCACGGGCCACCTTGTTGCCCACCTTGTCCATCATGTCGGCCGCCTTCAGAGTCAGGAGCCGGGCCTGGTCGATCTCCATGCGCGAATTCGCAATCGCTTCCCGGACAACGCCCTGGTTCGCCAGCGGGCGGCCGAATGCCACCCGTTCGTCGGCGCGCCTGCACATGGCCTCGATCGCCCGTTCGGCCGCGCCGATGCAGCGCATGCAATGATGGATGCGGCCGGGCCCGAGCCGCCCCTGGGCGATCTCGAATCCGCGGCCCTCGCCCAGCAGCAGGTTCGAAACCGGCACGCGCACGTCTTCGAACGCCACCTCGGCGTGGCCGTGGGGCGCGTCGTCGTAGCCGTAGACCGTGAGCGGCCGCACGACGGTGACACCGGGCGTATCCCGCGGCACCAGGATCATGGACTGCTGGGAATGTCTGTCCGCATCCGGATTGGTCTTGCCCATGAAGATGAAGATCTCGCAGCGGGGATCCATGGCGCCGGAGGTCCACCACTTGCGACCGTTGATGACGTACTCGTCGCCGTCACGGACGATGGACGCCTCGATGTTGGTGGCGTCGGACGAGGCCACCGCCGGCTCGGTCATCGCGAACGCCGAGCGGATGCGGCCCTCGAGCAGCGGCTCCAGCCATTCGCGACGCTGTTCCTCGTTGCCGTAGCGGACCAGCACCTCCATGTTGCCGGTATCCGGGGCCGCACAGTTGAAGGCCTCGGAAGCGATGGGCGAGCGGCCCATGATCTCTGCCAGCGGCGCGTATTCCAGGTTGGTGAGGCCTGCGCCGTATTCGCTCTCGGGCAGGAACAGATTCCACAGCCCGGCCTCCTTCGCCTTCGCCTTCAGTTCCTCCATGACCGGCGGTATGACCCAGCGATCCTCGCTCGCGTCGATGTACTCCTCGTACGCCGCTTCGTTCGGGTAGACGTACTCGTTCATGAACTCGGTCACGCGCTCGCGCAGCCGGCTCACCTTGTCGGAATATTCGAAATTCATGCGGACCCCGCTCTGGATGAAGGGAAACGATCTGCGCCGCCGCTATCGCATCGGGTGACCGCGCGCGGCGCGCAGCCCCGAGAGCATAACGCGGGGTCGAACGACGTGCCAGAGGCCGCCCGGCCGGCAACTCCTCCCCGCAACGATGCTAGACTCTCGCGCCACGGCGCACCGCCCGTGCCCGCGAGAGCGTCACGCAATCGTCCCTGTCATCGGAGGAAACGTGAAAGCAGCACTATGTAAAGAGTACGGACCGCCCCGCAGCCTCGTCGTCGAGGAGGTCGACCCGCCGGAACCGGGTCCGGGGGAGGTCAAGGTGAGGGTGCACGCCTGCGGCGTGAACTTTCCCGACATCCTGATGATGGCGGGCAAATACCAGTCGAAGCCGCCCATGCCCTTCTCCCCCGGCGGCGAGGTCTCGGGCGAGGTGGTCGGGCTCGGCGAGGGAGTCGAGCGCCTCCGCCCGGGCCAGCGCGTCCTCGGCATGACCGGCCATGGCGGCATGGCGGAAGAGATCTGCCTGCCGGCAGCCGCCGTCGTGCCGATTCCGGACAACATGGACTACGAGACGGCCGCCGGTTTCATACTGACCTACGGCACCTCCTATCACGCACTGAAGCAGCGCGCGCGGCTGCAGTCCGGCGAGACCCTGCTGGTGCTCGGCGCGGCCGGCGGCGTGGGCCTGGCGGCAGTGGAACTGGGCAAACTCATGGGCGCGCGGGTGATCGCCGCCGCCAGCAGCCAGGAGAAGCTGGAGCTCGCGGGCGAGTACGGTGCCAGCGACTTCATCAATTACACCGAGGAGAACCTCAAGGAACGGGTCAGGGAACTCACTGACGGCCGGGGCGCCGACGTGATCTACGATCCGGTGGGGGGCGACCTGTTCGACCAGTGCATGCGCTCGATCGCCTGGAGGGGCCGCGTGCTTGTCATCGGCTTCGCGTCCGGAGAGATCCCGAAGGTGCCCGTCAATCTCGCCCTGCTGAAGGGCTGCGAGATCGTCGGCGTGTTCTGGGGGGCCTTCACCCAGCGGGAACCGAAGGCCCACGAGGAAAACACCCGGGAGCTGCTCGAGTACGTCGGCCAGGGCAAGCTGAAGCCCCATATCTCGGGGACTTTCCCGCTGGAGGAAGCCGGCGAGGCGCTGGCGACGCTGGCCGAGCGCAAGGCCCTCGGCAAGGTGATCGTTACCGTCGCCTGAACCGGGCGCCCGGGCCGGAATGGTGTCAGGCGCAACTATGCGAGCGAAAACAACAACCTGGCAGTTGACACCCGCGCGGGCATGCAACATTATCGCCGCGATGACCGACGCACCCCGCAGCAACGGACGCCCGACGGCACGCAGCGCGCGTGTCGTTCTGCTGTCCGGCCTCCTTCTTCTTGCCCTCCCCCGGAGGATGCGCGGGTAGCCGACAGGCAAGGCGAACGAGAAGGCAAACCCCGCATCCGAAAGGTCGCGGGGTTTTTTTTTGATGGAGAGAGCTATGAGCATTGACGACGGCGACCGGGTCCGGATCTTCGACACCACACTGCGTGACGGCGAGCAGGCGCCGGGCTGCAGCATGACGCTGCGGGAGAAGCTCCGGGTCGCCACGGCGCTCGCGGAACTCCGCGTCGACGTCATCGAGGCGGGTTTCGCCGCGGCCTCCCCCGGCGATTTCGAGTCCGTGCGGGCGATCGCGAGCGAAATCGAGGGCCCCGCCGTCTGCAGCCTGGCGCGCTGCAATCCGGAGGATATCGAGAAGGCTTGGAAAGCGGTGGAGCCGGCGGAGAAGCCGCGCATCCACGTCTTCGTGGCCACCAGCGAGATCCATCGCACCCACAAGCTGAACATGGCCAAGGAGGAGATCATCCAGAGCGCCACCGGCGCCATCCGGATGGCGCGGGAGTTCTGCGACGACGTCGAGTTCTCGCCGGAGGATGCCTCCCGCACGGAGCTTCCCTATCTGGCCGAAGTGGTCGCCGCCGCCGTCGAGGCCGGCGCGGGGACCATCAACATTCCCGACACGGTCGGCTACACGGTGCCCGGCGAGTTCTACGAACTGTTCCGCTACCTCAAGGAACACGTGCCGGGCATCGACGGCGTCGTGCTCTCGGTGCACTGCCACGACGACCTCGGGATGGCGGTGGCGAACAGCCTGTCGGCCGTGCGCGGCGGCGCCCGTCAGGTAGAATGCACCATCAACGGCATCGGCGAGCGCGCCGGCAACTGCTCGCTGGAAGAAGTGGTCATGGCGCTGAAGACCCGCCGCGAGTACTTCGGCGCGGACACCGGCCTGGATACCACCCGGCTCTATCCCACCTCCCGGCTCGTCTCCAGCATCACCGGCATCCACATTCCCCGCAACAAGGCCGTGGTCGGGGAGAACGCCTTCGCCCACGAGGCCGGCATCCACCAGCACGGCATGCTGAAGCACGCCTCGACCTACGAGATCATGCGGCCGGAGGACGTCGGCATCAGCCGCTCCAACCTGGTGCTCGGCAAGCACAGCGGCCGTCACGCCTTCCGGGACCGGGTGCGGGAACTCGGCTTCGAGCTGGACGACTTCGAGCTGAACCGCGCGTTCCAGGAGTTCAAGAAGCTGGCGGACCGCAAGAAAGAGCTCTACGACGCCGACATCGAGGCGCTCATACTGAATGCGGAGGGCGCCGCTCCCGGCCCGTGGGTGCTGGAGGTGCTGAACGTCAATTCCGGCACCGGCTCCACCGCCACCGCGTCGGTGCGCCTGCGCCACGAGAGCGGCGACTGTCCGGAAGAGGCGGCCGTCGGCGACGGTCCCATCGCGGCGGCCTGCCAGGCCGTGGAGCGGATCACGGGCATCCACCTGGTGCTGCGCAATTTCGACCTGCGCAGCGTCAGCAAGGGCGAGGACGCGCAGGGTGAGGCGACGGTCACGGTGGAATATAATGGCGTGACGTTCCGCGGCCACGGCGTCAGCACCGACATCGTCGAAGCCGGCGCCCTGGCCTGGCTGGAAGTCACCAACAGGATCATCCGCCGCCAGCAGTCAGGGCTGGAGATTACCCCTGCGCCGGATGCCGGCGAGATCGCAACCATTTAACGGCCCGGCCGTCAGGAGTTTCGTATGACCATCCATGCGAGCAAGTACATCTGGTTCAACGGCGAGATGGTGCCGTGGGACCAGGCGAAGGTGCACGTCCTCGCTCACGCCCTGCATTACGGTTCGTCCGTGTTCGAGGGCATCCGCGTCTACAAGACGCCCGCCGGCAGCCGGGTCTTCCGCCTGCAAGACCACATTCAGCGCATGTACGACTCGGCGAAGATCTACCGCATGCGCATCCCCTATCCGTTCGACGAACTCATGCAGGTGTGCCACCGGGTCGTGATCGACAACGAGCTGAACAACGGCGCCTACATCCGGCCGGTGGCGCTGCGGGGCTACGGCGAGGTGGGGCTGTCGCCGAAGGACGACCACCCGGTCGACGTCGCCGTCGCCGCCTGGGAATGGGGCGCGTACCTCGGCGCCGACGGTCTGGAGCAGGGCGTGGACGTCTGCGTCTCTTCCTGGCAGCGGGTCGCCCCGAATACCATGCCGGCCATGGCCAAGGCCGGCGGAAACTATCTGTCCAGCCAGCTCATCAGCATGGAGGCCAAGCGGCTCGGTTTCGCCGAGGGCATCGCCCTGTCCACCGACGGCCTGGTCAGCGAGGGCGCGGGCGAGAATCTGTTCCTGGTGCGCGACGGCACCCTGTACACGCCACCGGTTTCCTCCTCCATCCTGAACGGCATCACCCGCCACACCGTGATCTGCCTGGCGGAGGACGCGGGCCTGCCCGTCGTCTACCAGAACATCCCGCGCGAGATGCTCTACCTCGCGGACGAGCTCTTCTTCACCGGCACGGCGGCCGAGGTGACGCCCATCCGCTCGGTGGACCGCATCCAGATCGGCGAAGGCCGCCGGGGGCCGGTTACGGCACGCCTGCAGCAGGCCTTCTTCGGGCTGTTCTCCGGCGAGACCGCGGATACCCGCGGCTGGCTGGAGCCGGTCGAGGCCGCCGGCGCGGCAGCGGGAGCCGCCAGCGCATGAGCTCGATCGACATGAACGGAGCGCAGACCCTGTTCGAGAAGGTGTGGAATCAGCACGTGGTCGTGCCCGAGACCGACGAGACGCCGGCCGTCCTCTACATCGATCTGCACCTCATCCACGAGGTCACCACACCGCAGGCCTTCAGCGTGCTGCGCGAGCGCGGCCTGCCCGTGCGCCGCCCGGACCTTACGCTGGCGACCATGGACCACTCCACGCCGACGACGCCGGTGCGCACGCTCGCCGACATCGAGGTGGTCGGCGAGAGCGCGGCGAACCAGATCCGCCGCATGGAGGCGAACTGCCGGGAATTCGGCATCGACCTGCTCGGCTTCGACAGCGACGCCCGCGGCATCGTCCACGTCATCGGCCCGGAACTCGGGGCGACCCAGCCCGGCAAGACCATCGTCTGCGGTGACAGCCATACCTCGACCCACGGGGCCTTCGGGGCGCTGGCGTTCGGCATCGGCACCACCGAAGTGGGCCACGTGCTCGCCACCCAGTGCCTGCTGCAGCGCCGGCCGAAGACACTGGCCATCGAGGTCACCGGTGAGCTCGGACCCGGCGTCTCCGCCAAGGACATCATCCTCGCCATCATCGGCGAGATCGGGGTCGACGGCGGCACGGGCCACGTCATCGAGTACCGGGGCGATGCCATCCGCGCGCTGGACATGGAAGCCCGGATGACCATCTGCAACATGTCCATCGAGGCGGGCGCACGCGCCGGCATGATCGCGCCGGACGACACCACCTTCGCGTATCTCTGGGGGCGTCCGCGGGTGCCGCAGGGCGAGGAATGGGACCGGGCGCTGGCCCGCTGGCGCGCGCTCGCCACGGACGACGACGCCGCGTTTGACAGGCAGGTGCGCATCGACGCCTCGCGGCTCGCGCCCATGGTGACCTTCGGCACGAACCCGGGCATGGTCGTCCCGGTGACCGAGTCCATCCCGGAGGGGCCGGGACCGGCCTTCGCCAAGGCCCTGGACTACATGGGGCTCGAGAGCGGCCGCCCGATCGCGGGCACGCCGGTGGACGTCGTCTTCGTCGGCAGCTGCACCAACTCCCGGTTGTCGGACCTGGAACAGGTGGCCGGCATCCTGCGCGGTCGCCGCGTCGCGGACAACGTCCGCATGCTGGTGGTGCCCGGCTCCCAGCAGGTCAAGCGGCAGGCCGAGGAAAGAGGGCTGGACGAGGTCTTCCGTGCGGCCGGCGCCGAATGGCGCGAATCCGGGTGCTCCATGTGCCTGGGCATGAACGGCGATACGGTGCCCCGCGGCAAGCTCTCGGTCAGCACCAGCAACCGCAACTTCGAGGGCCGCCAGGGCGCGGGCGCGCGCACGGTGCTGGCGAGCCCGCTGACGGCCGCCGCCTCCGCCGTCGCAGGCCGCATCGCCGACCCACGGCCGCTGCTGGAAGGAGTCTGAATCCATGGAGCCCGTCACCCGCATCGAGTCCCCGACGGTCGTCATCGACCAGAGCGACATCGACACCGACCAGATCATCCCGGCCCGCTTCCTGACCACGACCAGCAAGGAAGGGCTGGGCGAGGCCCTGTTCGCGGACTGGCGCTACCGCGAGGACGGCAGCGAGAACCAGGACTTCGCGCTGAACGACCCGCAGAACGCGGGCCGCACGATACTCGTCGCCGGCAATAACTTCGGCTGCGGCTCCTCCCGCGAGCACGCGGCCTGGGCGCTGGCGGACTACGGCATCCGCGCGGTCATCAGCACCGAGATCGCGGACATCTTCCGCAGCAACGCCCTGAAGAACGGCCTGCTGCCGGTGGACGTGCCCGCCGAGCTGCACCGCTGGCTGCTGGAGCATCCCGGAGCGAACGTGGTCCTGGACCTCGAGAGCAATACCCTCACCCTGCCCGACGGGCGCGAGCACCGCTTCCGCATCGAGGCCTTCGCCCGCTACTGCCTGATGCAGGGCACCGACCAGCTCGGCTTCCTGCTGAGCCAGGACGAGGCCATCACCCGGTTCGAGACGACGCGGCCATGGAAGCCCTGATCGCCCTGCTGCCGGGGGACGGCATCGGCCCCGAGGTGACCGAGGCCGGCCGGCGAGCGCTCGACGCCGTGGCGGCGCGGCACGGCCACCGCTTCGAGATGCACGAGGGGCTCGTCGGCGGCGGCGCCATCGACGCCCGCGGCAACGCCCTGCCCCGGGACACGCTGGAACTCTGCACCCGCGCCGATGCCGTGCTGCTGGGGGCCGTCGGCGGGCCGAAATGGTCCGATCCGGAGGCCCCGGTCAGGCCCGAGCAGGGCCTGCTGGATCTGCGCTCGGCGCTGGGCGTCTTCGCCAACCTCAGGCCCGTGCGGCCGCTGCCGGAGCTGTACGACGCGTCCGCCATCCGCGCCGAACGGCTGCAGGGCACCGACCTCATGGTGGTGCGCGAGCTGACCGGCGGCATTTATTTCGGCGACAAGCACCGCGACGCCGACAGCGCCTCGGACCTGTGCCGCTACACCCGGCTCGAGATCGAGCGCATCGTCAGGGTGGCCGCCGGGCTGGCGCGCGACCGGCGCGGCCGGCTCGCCTCGGTGGACAAGGCCAACGTGCTGGAGACCTCCCGCCTGTGGCGGCAGGTCACGACGGAGATCGTCGCCGCGGAATTCCCCGAGGTGGAGCTGGAACACGTCCTCGTCGATGCCGCCGCGATGCACCTCATCAGCCGGCCGGCCGACTTCGACGTCATCGTCACCGAGAACATGTTCGGGGACATCCTCACCGACGAGGCTTCGATGCTGTCCGCCTCGCTGGGCATGCTGCCGTCGGCCTCGCTCGGCGCGGGCACCCGGGGACTGTACGAGCCGATCCACGGTTCGGCGCCCGACATCGCCGGCCGGGACGCAGCCAACCCCTGCGCCACGATTGCCAGCGCGGCGATGCTGTTGCGCTACAGCCTCGGCCTGCACGAGGAGGCGGACGAACTGGATCGCGCCATAGCGGCAGCCATACGCGGCGGCGCCCGCACCGCCGACATCGCCTCGCCGGGGCATGCCTTTCTGGGGACGCGGGAGATGACCGCCGCCGTGATCGAGCGGCTCGGCGAAGACTGAAGGGCTGCCGAACGGCCGCCTTCAGCCGGCTGCCAGCGCCTGCGGCGCGGCGAGGCCGCGGCGAAACTCACGCACGAGGTCGCCGAGTTCCTCCAGGTCGATCAGGAAACCGTCGTGCCCGTGGGGAGTCTCCAGCACCTCGTAACGGGCATTCGGCAGGTGGTCGGCCAGGTAACGCTGTTCGGCCGGCGGGTAGAGCACGTCGGAGCTGACGGATACCACCAGAGCCGGCTGGCGCATGCCGGCCAGCACCGTCTCCAGATCGCCCCTGTCGCGGCCCAGATCATGGCTGTCCATGGCCTGGGTCAGACGCACGTAGGCGGCCGCGTCGAAGCGGTCCACCAGCTTGTCGCCCTGGTAGCGCAGATAGGATTCCACCTGGAAGAGTTCCGGCTTCGCCTTGTCCCGCCCGAACCGGCTCTCGAAGTTGTCCCAGCTCCGGTAACTGACCATCGCGACCATGCGCGCCACCGACATGCCCTGGCGCGGCGGCGCGTCGTCGGGGTAACGGCCCTCCCGCCACAGCGGATCCCGCCAGATGGCCTGGCGCTGGGCTTCGCTGATGCCGATGCACCACGCGCTGTGCCGGGCCGAGACGCCGATGGGGGCGATGGCGTCCACCCGGTCCGGATAGCACGCCGCCCATTCCAGCACCTGCATGCCGCCCAGCGACGGGCCGATGACCAGCGCCAGCCGGCCGACGCCCAGCGCATCCAGCAGGCGGCGCTGCAGATGCACCATGTCGCGAACCGTCACCCGGGGGAAGTCGCCCCCCTGCCGCCGTCCGCCGTCCGGCGTCGGCGACAGGGGCCCGGAGCTGCCGTAGCAGCCGCCGAGTACGTTGCTGCAGACGATGAAATCCCGTTCCGGGTCGAGCGCCCTGCCAGTCCCCAGCATGCCGGCCCACCAGTCGTCCGCATCCGCCGAGCCGGTGAGCGCGTGGCACACCAGCACCGCGTTGGTGCCGTCCCGGTTCAGCCGGCCCCAGGTCCGGTAGGCGACCACCGGTTGGTCCACCACCTCCCCGCTCTCCAGGGGCAGCGGATCGGACAGCTCCAGGTAGCGCGTCTCGGCCGAGAGCCAGCGGGCGATGCCGGAAGGCAGTCTCATGCGGCGTCCCGGCTCCGGGCCTTGGCGAAGGCCTGCTCGAAGTCCGCCTTGATGTCGTCGATGTGCTCGATGCCCACGGAGACCCGGATCAGCTCCGGCGTGACCCCCGCGGAGCGCTGCTCTTCCTCGCTCAGCTGCTGGTGGGTGGTGGTCGCCGGGTGGATCACCAGCGTCTTGGCGTCGCCGACGTTGGCGAGATGGCTGGCCAGCTCGACCGACTCGATGAAGCGCCTGCCGGCCTCGGCACCGCCGCGGATGCCGAAGGTCAGCACCGCGCCATAGCCGTTCGTTAAGTACTGTTTCGCCCGCTCGTGATAGGGGTGGGACTCGAGACCCGGGTAGTTGACGAACGAGACGTCGGCCTGCTCGCCCAGCCAGCGGGCCAGCTCCAGCGAGTTGTCGGCATGGCGCTGAGCGCGCAGCGACAGCGTCTCCAGGCCCTGCAGCAGCAGGAACGAGTTGAACGGACTCAGGGCGGGGCCGATGTCGCGCAGGCCCTCCACGCGGGCACGGATGATGAAGGCGATGTTGCCGAACGGCCCTTCGGGTCCGAAGACCTCCGCGAACTTCAGACCGTGATAGCCGGGCGACGGGTCGGTGAAGACGGGGAACTTGCCGTTGGACCAGTCGAAGCGCCCGGAGTCGACGATGACCCCGCCGATGGTCGTGCCGTGCCCGCCGATCCACTTTGTGGCGGACTGCACCACGATATCGGCGCCGTGGTCGATCGGCCGCACGATGTAGCCGCAGCAGCCGAGCGTATTGTCGACGATCAGGGGGATGCCGTTGTCGTGGGCCAGGTCGGCCAGCGCGCGGAAGTCCGGCACGTCGAAGCCCGGGTTGCCGATGGACTCGACGTACAGCGCCTTCGTGTTCTCGTCGATCGCGGCTGCGTAGTCCTCGAGCGCGTCGCCCTCGACGAAGCGCACGTCGATGCCGAGCCGCGGCAGCGAGACCTTGAACTGGTTGTAGGTGCCGCCGTAGAGCGAGCTGCGGGCGACGATGTTCTCGCCTGCCTGCGCCAGCGTGGTGATGGCCAGGAACTGGGCCGCCTGGCCGCTGCCCGTCGCCAGCGCCGCCACCCCGCCCTCCAGCGCGGCCACGCGCTGCTCGAAGACGTCGTTGGTCGGATTCATGATCCGGGAATAGATGTTGCCGAACTCCTCCAAGCCGAACAGGCGCGCGCCATGCGCCGTGTCGTCGAAGGTGTAGGAGGTGGTCTGGTAGATGGGGACCGCCCGCGAGTTCGTGCCCGGCGCCGGCTCCTGGCCGGCGTGGATCTGCAGGGTCTCGTAATGAAGCTTGGTTTTATCCAGTGCCATCGCTCTTTCCTCTCTCCCTTTTGAGGTTCCGTTGATTCTTCGTCTGCCGCGGGCCGCTCAGCCGGCCACCGCCCGCAGGTCGCCCTGCGCGCCCAGGCCGTCCAGGGCCCGCTCGAGGTCGCCGATCAGGTCCGTCGCCGACTCGATGCCGACGCTCAGCCGGATCAGGCTGTCGCTGATACCGGCCGCGGTGCGGGCCTCCGGCGTCATCGGCGCATGGGTCATCGTCGCCGGGTGGCAGACCAGGCTCTCGACCCCGCCGAGCGACTCCGCAAGCGAGAAGTGGACGAGGCCCTCCGCGATGCGTCCGGCATCTTCGATGCCGCCCCTGAGCTCGAAACTGACCATGCCGCCGAAACCGCTTTGCTGCCGCGCGGCGACCAGGTGGCCGGGATGACTCTCCAGCCCGGGGTAATAGACCCGCGCCACCCGTTCGTGACCCGCCAGAAACTCCGCCAGCGCCGCCGCGTTCTCCTCGTGCTGGCGCATCCTCGCGAATAGCGTGCGTACGCCTCGCAGCGTGAGGTAGCTGTCGAACGGCGCTCCCGTTATGCCGATACAGTTCGCCCAGTCGGCGAGTTCCGATGCCAGCGCCTCTTCGCCGGCCACCACCGCACCGCCGACCACATCGCTGTGGCCGTTCAGATACTTGGTCGTGGAATGGACCACGAGGTCGGCGCCGAGGGCGAGCGGCTGCTGCAGCGCGGGTGACAGGAAGGTGTTGTCGACGGCAACCAGAGCGCCGCAGTCCTTCGCCAGGGAGACCACGCGACGGATGTCCGTGATGCGCAGCAACGGGTTGCTCGGCGTCTCCACCCAGATCAGCCGCGGTCCCCGGCTGCAGGCCTCTTCCAGCGCGCGGACGTCGGTCTGGTCGACGAACTCCAGGTCGAAGGCACCGCGGTCCGCGAGATTGCGGAACAGCCGGAAGCTGCCGCCATAGCAGTCGTGGGGCGCGATCAGCAGATCGCCCGGCTTGAGCAGCTGGCAGACCAGCGTAATGGCCGACATCCCGGACGCGGTCACGACGGCGCCCGCGCCGCCCTCCAGTTCCGTCAGCGCCCGGCCGAGGGCGTCGCGCGTGGGGTTGCCGCTGCGCGTGTAGTCGTACTGACGCGGCCGGCCGAAACCCTCGAAGGTGTAATTGGAAGACAGGTGCAGCGGCGGGACGACCGCGCCGTGCTGGGCATCGGATTCCAGCGCCGCGCGCACAGCCTGGGTTGCACTCTGGGGGCCTTGTGTCATGGATGTTCTCCGTCCTGATCGCGGGCCCGGCACTCAGGCGGCCAATCTGCGGAGAACTCGAGGAAGGTGCCTCGCCCATCGGTATCGCTACCGCTGCTCGGACACTCATCTTTCGCTCAGCACCGTTTTCGTGCTGCCGCAGGAGTTGGCACCTTTTCAGGCTGGTTAGGCCTGAAGGTTGCCCCGGCTTCTTCGGGCCCTTCCCTCAGCCGGTCTCGATGAGTAGCGGCGACTATAGTGGCCGCCCGCGGCCCTCGTCAACCGTTGTTTGGTTACAGCAGAAATCGTTGCCGCCGTCCGCATGGGGCGCCGCAGACCGTGTTGACCGGACCTCCGATTTGCATTAGTGTATTAACACGTTAATACATTGGTACGGCATGAAACCCAACCGCGAGACGAGTGCGCGCCGGGCGGCGCGCGAGCAGGCGGCGCTGTGCGAGGCACTGGTCGCGATGCGCGGCGCCGACGAGATGCGCGCCCTGCTCGCCGACCTGTGCACCCCTGCCGAACTGCAGGCACTCGTCGACCGCTGGCGTGTGGTGCAACTGCTCGACGAAGGCCTGCCCTATCGCCGGATCAACGAGCTGACCGGCGTCAGCGTGACGACCATCGGTCGGGTGGCGCGGTTTCTCGCCGACGGTTTCGGCGGCTACCGCACGGCGCTGGAGCGAACCCGCAAGGACTGACACGGAGCCGCCGAAGCGCCTCCCCGAGGAACCCCGAATGCAGAGCGAAATCCCGCGGCTGAAGATCGCCATCCAGAAATCCGGCCGTCTGACCGAGCACTGTCTCGATCTGCTGTCCCGGTGCGGACTGAAGTACACCCAGAGCAAGGACCAGTTGTTCTGCTTCGGCGAGAACATGCCCATCGATATCCTGCTGGTGCGCGACGACGACATCCCGGGCCTGGTCGCCGACGACGTCTGCGACCTGGGCATCGCGGGGCTGAACGTGATCCACGAGAAGCGTCTGCACGGCGACGGCAATGGAGCCCTGTCCAACTTCGAAGTCATCCGCGGGCTGGACTTCGGCCACTGCCGGCTGTGCATCGCCGCTCCCGACGACCTGCCCTACGAGGGCCCGGCCTCCCTCGCCGGCCGGCGCATCGCGACCAGCTACCCGGGGGTCCTCGCGGGTTTTCTGCGCGAGGCCGGCATCGACGCCGAGATCGTCCACTTCTCCGGCGCGGTGGAGATCGCCCCCCGGCTGGGACGGGCCGACTTCATCTGCGACCTGGTGTCGACCGGCTCTACCCTCGCCGCCAATCAGCTGCGCGAGGTGGAGACCGTGCTCGAGAGCGAGGCGGCCCTGATCCGCACCGCCGCCGAACTGCCGCCGGCGAAGATCGAGTGGATCGAGCGCCTGCTGATGCGCATCGAGGGCGTGCAGCAGGTGCGCGAGAGCAAGTACATCATGCTGCATGCGCCGCGCAGCGCGCTGGCCGAGATCACGCGGCTGCTGCCGGGATCCGAGGCGCCCACCATCCTGCCTCTGGAGGGGCGCGAGGACCGTGTGGCCGTGCATGCGGTATGCCGCGAGAATGTATTCTGGGAGACCCTCGAGAACCTGAAGGAGGCCGGCGCCAGCGCCATGCTGGTGCTGCCGGTCGAGAAGATGCTCGCCTGACGCGGAGTCCACCGAAAACGGAGCCGACCATGTCCCTGACCCTTTATCGATGGAAAGATCTCGACGATGCGAAGCGCGAGGACCTGCTCAGACGGCCGGCGGTCGCAGCCGGCGCCTCGGTGGATGCCACCGTGCGCGAGATACTGGCCGCGGTGCGCGCCGACGGCGATGCCGCCGTGCGCCGCCTGACCCGCGAGCTGGACCGCGCCGACGTCGACGAACCGCGCGTGCCGGAGGAAGCCTTCACGGCCGCCGAGGCTGGGCTCGGCCGCGAGGCGGTCGCCGCCATCGACCGTGCCATCGAGACCGTCGAGAGCTTCCATCGCGCCCAGCTGCCGCAGCCGGTGCGGGTGGAGACCGCGCCGGGCGTGGTCTGCGAGCGGCTCAGCCATCCCCTGGACGCGGTCGGGCTGTACGTGCCGGCCGGTACGGCTCCCCTGCCCTCCGCCGCCATCATGCTGGCCGTGCCGGCGACGATCGCCGGGTGCCCGGAGCGCATCCTATGCACGCCGCCGCGTCCGGACGGCACGGCGGACCCGGCGGTGCTGGTGGCCGCGCGGCGCTCCGGTGCCACCGCCGTCTACCGCATGGGCGGGGCGCAGGCGGTCGCCGCCATGGCCTACGGCACCGAATCCGTCCCGCGGGTGAACAAGATCTTCGGCCCCGGCAACGCCTGGGTCACGGCGGCCAAGAGCCTGGTGGCCGCGGACCCGGACGGCGCCGCCCTGGACATGCCGGCGGGACCCTCCGAGGTGCTGGTCATCGCCGACGGCGACGCGGACCCGGCGTTCGTGGCCTCGGACCTGCTGTCCCAGGCGGAACACGGCCCGGATTCCCAGGTCTTCCTGGTGACGCCGGACGCCGCGCTGGCTGAAGCCGTTGCCGCCGCGCTCGAAGAACAGACCGCGGCGCTGGGCCGGGGCAGCATCGTGCGCGAGGCCCTGTCCCACAGCGCCGTCATCATCGTCGAGGACCTGGCCGAGGCCGTGCGGGTCAGCAACGCGTATGCGCCGGAGCACCTGATCGTGCAGGCGGCGGACGCCCGCAGCTGGCTGCCCCGCATCCGCAATGCCGGTTCGGTCTTCCTGGGCCCATGGACGCCCGAGTCCATGGGTGATTACTGCAGCGGCACCAACCACGTGCTGCCCACCTATGGTTACGCCCGCACCTACAGCGGTCTCGGCGTCGACCAGTTCCTGCGCCACATGACGGTGCAGGAGCTGACTGCGGCCGGGCTGGAGGGGCTCGGCCCCACCGCCGTGACCCTGGCGGGCCTCGAGGGGCTGGACGCCCATGCGCGGGCGGTCACGCTGCGCCTCGAGAAAATACGCCGGCGGACGGTCGCATGAGCGACGCGGTGCTCGCACTCGCGCGGCCGGAGATCCGGGCGCTGCAAGCGTACGAGCCGGCCGGCTATGCGCCGGACGCCGTGCGTCTCAACGCCAACGAGGCGCCCTGGCGTGCGGGCGGGGACGCGAGCGAGCGTGGCCTGAACCGCTATCCCGAGGCCCGGCCGGGCGCGCTGACCGCCCTGCTCGCCGACCACTACGGGGCCAGCCCGGAGGAGACCTTCGTCACCCGCGGGACCAGCGAGGCGATCGACCTGCTGATCCGCTGCTTCTGCCGCCCCGGACTGGACGACGTCGTGATCTGCCCGCCGACTTTCGGCATGTATCAGGTCTACGCCGACATCCAGAACGCAGGCGTGCGGCGGGTGCCGCTGCTCGTCCCGGAATTCCGCATCGATGCGGAGAGCATCCTGGCGGGCTGGGACGAACGCTGCCGTCTGTTGTTCCTGACCTCGCCCAACAACCCCACGGGCAACAGCTTCCCCCCGGCAACGATCGCCGGGCTCTGCGAGGGGCTCGCCGGCCGCGGGCTGGTGGTGCTGGATGCGGCCTACGTGGAATTCGGCGACGAGGATCCCTGCCCGGCCCTGCTGGCGGCACACGACAACCTCGTGGTGCTGCGGACCCTGTCGAAGGCCTATGGCCTCGCCGGCGCCCGCTGCGGCGTCGCCCTCGGCCGGCCCGCCGTCGTGCGCCTCCTGGGCAAGGTAATGCCGCCCTACGCCATCCCGACGCCGACGGTGGAGGCAGCCACCGCCGCAGTCGTGAACGAGTCTTTCCGCATCATGCCCGAGCGCATCCGCGCTCTCTGCGACGAGCGCGAGCGGGTCCGCGCGGCGCTGGAGGCATGCCCGGGCGTCGTCAAGGTATGGCCGAGCGACGCCAACTTCCTGCTGGTGCGGTTCCGCGACAGCGCCGATGCCCTCGCCCGCGCCCGCAGCGCCGGCCTGCTGCTGCGGGACTTCGGCGGCCAACCGGGCCTCGAGAACTGCCTGCGCATCACCATCGGCGAGGCCGCGGACAACGACCGGCTGCTGGCGGCACTCGACCGCCAGGCGGTGCGCGCATGAGCGGGCTGCGGGTCCTGTTCGTCGACCGGGACGGCACGCTGATCGAGGAGCCTGCCGACGAGCAGGTGGACCGTCTCGACAAGGTGCGCCTCGTCCCCGGCGTCATCCCGGCGCTGCTGCGCCTGAAGGCGGCGGGCTATCGCTTCGTGCTGGTCTCCAACCAGGACGGCCTCGGCACCGAGTCCTTCCCCGAGGACGACTTCCGCGTGCCCCACGAGCACATGCGCGCGCTGTTCGCCAGCCAGGGGATCACATTCGACGAGGAGTTCATCTGCCCGCACTTCGAGACGGACGGCTGCGCCTGCCGCAAGCCCGCCACCGGGCTCCTGACCCGATACCTCGCCGCGAACACGCTGGATCTCGAGCGCAGCGCGGTCGTGGGTGACCGGGACACCGACACGCGGCTCGCCGAGGCCATCGGCATCCCGGGCCTGCGCCTCGGCGAGGACGGGCTGGACTGGGGCGGCATCGCCCACCGGCTCTGTGTCCTGCCCCGCCGGGCGAGCGTCACCCGCAACACCCGGGAGACGCGCATCACGGCCACGGTGGACCTGGACCGGGAGGGCGGCAACCGCATCGCCACCGGCATCGGCTTCTTCGACCACATGCTGGAGCAGATCGCCACTCACGGCGGCTTCTCGCTGCGGCTCGGCTGCGACGGAGATCTGCACGTGGACGAGCACCACAGCGTCGAGGACGTGGCCCTCGCGCTCGGCGAGGCCATCCGCGAGGCGCTCGGCGACAAGCGCGGCATCGGTCGCTTCGGTTTCGTGCTGCCCATGGACGAGGCCCAGGCCCGCATCGCGCTGGACCTCTCCGGCCGGCCCTATTTCGTCTTCCGCGGCGAGTTTCCGAGGGACCGGGTCGGCGAGTTGCCCACCGAGATGGTGACCCATTTCTTCCGGTCCCTCGCCGACGCGCTGCGCGCCACGCTGCACGTCGAGGTGGAGGGCGAGAACGCCCACCACATGGTGGAGATCTGCTTCAAGGGTCTCGGGCGCACCCTGCGCCAGGCCCTGCGGATCGAGGGAGACGCATTGCCTTCCTCGAAGGGGACGCTGTAGGCATGGCAGGCAATAGCAACCCCAATCACAAACACGACGTCGTGATCGTCGGCTCCGGCGGCGCCAACATCGCCTCGCTGACCGGCGCGCTGGAGCGCCTCGGCACGGAGGCGGCCCTCAGCACCGACATCGACGAGATCCGCGCCGCACGCGCGGTGATCCTGCCCGGCGTCGGCGCCGCGGCGGACGCCATGGCGCGGCTCCGTTCCTTCGGCCTCGACGCGCTGCTGCCGACGCTCGAGCAGCCGGTGCTCGGCATCTGCCTCGGCATGCAGCTGCTAGCCGCCGGCTCCGAGGAAGACGACGCGGAGTGCCTCGCCGTCGTCCCCGGACGAGCCCGACGGCTGCCCGCCTCACCCGACCTGCCCGTGCCGCACATGGGCTGGAACCGGGTACGCAAGGAGGGCGACTCGGTACTCCTGCGGGACGTGCCCGACGGCGCGCATTTCTATTTCATCCACAGCTACGCGCTGCCGCCGGCGGACACGACCACCGGGCGCACGGAGTACGGGAGCGAGTTCACGGCGGTGTTCGAGAGCGGTAATTTCTTCGCGACCCAGTTCCACCCGGAGCGCTCGTCCGCCCACGGCGCAACCGTGCTGAAGAACTTCCTGGAGTACGCGCTGTGATCGTGATGCCCGCCATCGACCTGCGCGGCGGGCGCTGCGTGCGCCTGTTCCAGGGCGAGTTCGACGCCGAGACCGGCTACGACCACGATCCTCTGGAGCTGGCACTGGAGTACCAGTCGGCCGGCTGCCGCGAGCTGCACGTCGTGGACCTCGACGGCGCCCGCACCGGCGACCCCGCCAACCTGGAGATCATCCGCGCGATCGCCACCGGCACGACGATGACCGTGCAGGTGGGCGGCGGCATCCGCGATCAGGAGCGCCTGGAACGGCTGCTCGGCTGCGGCGTCGACCGCGTGGTGGTCGGCAGCCTGGCGGTGAACCGACCCGAGACGGTCACGGGCTGGCTGCGCGAGGCGGGACCGGAACGGATCGTGATCGCGCTGGACGTGCGACTGGACGAGCGCGGCATCCCCCGGGTGACCAGCCACGGCTGGACGCGGGACTCGGACCTGACCCTGTGGCAGGCGGTGGAGCGCTTCACCGAGCCGCGGCTGCGCCACGTGCTGTGCACCGACATCAGCCGGGACGGCGCCCTGACCGGGCCCAACGCGGATCTGTACGGCGAGTTCGTCTCCCGCTTCCCGGATATCGGCCTGCAGGCTTCCGGCGGCGTGCGCGACGTGAACGACCTGGAGGCGCTGCGGCGCGCCGGCGCCGCGGCGGCGATCACCGGCAAGGCGCTGCTGGAAGGCACACTGACGAGAGAGGAGCTGCGGTCATTCTCGCGCGACGCATAATCCCCTGCCTGGACGTCCGCGACGGCCGCGTCGTCAAGGGCGTGCGCTTCCGCAACCACCGCGACGTGGGCGACATCCTCGAACTGGCGCAACGCTATCGGGACGAGGGGGCGGACGAACTCGTCTTCTACGACATCACCGCCAGCCCCGACGGCCGCTCCGTGGACCGCAGCTGGGTCTCCCGCGTGGCGGCCGTGCTCGACATCCCCTTCTGCGTGGCCGGGGGCATCCGCAGCCTGGAGGACGCCGAGAGCGTGCTGAACCGGGGCGCCGACAAAATCTCGATCAACAGCCCGGCGCTGGCCGATCCGCAGCTGATCACCCGCCTCGCCGCCCGCTTCGGCGTGCAGTGCGTCGTGGTGGGTATCGACAGTCGGGAGGAAGACGGCGACTGGTTCGTCTACCAGTACACCGGCGACCCGGACCGCACGACGGCGACCCGCCGGCGAACGCTGGACTGGGTGGCCGAAGTGCAGCGCCGCGGCGCCGGCGAGATCGTGCTGAACTGCATGAACCAGGACGGCGTGCGCGAGGGCTACGACCTCCGCCAGCTCGCCGCCGTACGCGCGGTCTGCGGCATCCCGCTGATCGCCTCCGGCGGCGCCGGCGAGCCGGAGCATTTCCTGGCGGCGTTCGCCGAGACTCGCGTCGACGGCGCGCTGGCGGCCAGCGTCTTCCACAGCGGCGAGATCCATATCGCGGAACTGAAACGCTGGCTGGCCGAGCGCGACATAGAGATGAGGATCTGAGGCTATGGCAGAACAACGGAACCTGGACTTCCTGCGGGAACTGGAACAGGTGATCCGCACGCGCCTGGACACCCAGGCTCCGCAGAGCTACACGGCAGGGCTGGTGGCCGGCGGCAAGGCCCGGGTGGCGCAGAAGGTGGCCGAGGAAGCGGTGGAAACCGCGCTGGCCAGCGCCACCGACGCCGGCAGCAGTGCGGTCGTCGGCGAGGCCGCCGACCTGATCTATCACCTGCTCGTCCTGCTGGCCGTCGAGGGCCTCGATCTGGCGGACGTGGCGGCCGAGCTCGAGGCCCGCCACCGCAGCCTCACCCGCTGACCGCCCCGTTCCCCAGCAGGGTCTCGGCCGCCGGCTCGCGCAGGTTGTAGCGCGAGCCCATGGTGTAGCCGTAAGCGCCCGTGTTGGCGATCAGGATCACGTCTCCCTCCCGGCACTCGGGCAGCAGGCGGTCGTTGCCCAGCCGGTCGCCGCTCTCGCAGATGGGCCCGACCACCGTCACCACCTCCGTCGCCGGCTCGCCCAGCCGGGTGAGATTCACGATCTCGTGGTAGGCGCCGTAGAGCGCCGGGCGAATGAGGCTGTTCATGCCCGTCTCGATGCCCACGTAGCGCACGACGCCCTTGCCCTTGGTCTGCGTCACCCGCGCGAGCAGCACGCCCGACTCGGCCACCAGATAACGGCCGGGCTCGACCCACAGCCGGTAATCCGGCCAGGCCCGGCGCAGCTCGCCCAGCAGTCGGGCCAGCTCCCCGGTATCCAGCGGTTCCTCTCCCGGTTTCTCCGGTATGCCGAGCCCGCCGCCGAGGTCCAGCGTGTGCACGTCCGGGAACCGGGAGGCGGCGTTGGCGAGCTCGTTCGCGACCTCCGCCCAGTTGGTCGGATCCAGGATGCCGCTGCCGGTGTGGGCGTGGATGCCGACGATCCGCGCGCCCGCCGCGGCGGCGAGTGATTCGAGCTCGTCGAGTTCGAACAGCGGAATGCCGAATTTCGAATGGGTGCCGGCCGTGCGCACGTGCTCGTGATGCCCCCGGCCCTGACCCGGGTCGAGCCTGATGAAGACGTCCCGGTCGCGAAAGAGCTCCGGCCAGGCACGCAGCGGATGCAGGTTGTCCAGGGTCACCCAGACACCGAGCTCCAGCCCGTCCGCGTATTCCCGGCGCGGCGCGAAGTTCGGGGTGAACAGGATGCGTCGCCGATCGATGTCGGGAAAGAGCTCGAGCACCCGTTCGATTTCACCGGGCGAGACGCATTCGAAATTGACCCCCGCACTCTCCACCAGACGCAGGATGTCCGGGTTCGAATTCGCCTTCATGGCGTAGAACACCGCATCCAGATGCTCGATGGACTGCAGGCGGCCGATCGCCGCCCGGATCGTATCGGCGTCGTAGACGTAGCGCGGCGAGTCCTCCTCGCACAGGGCCAGCAGCTCCCGCCGGCGGTGGCTCCACCACATCGGCGGCAGGCCCGGCGCCTCCTCTCCCTCGGCCTGCAGGGCCTCCCAGGTGGGGCCGAACGCCTCGCCCCGCCGTTGCGGCGCGATGATCGAGCTGTGCAGTTTCTGCACCAGCCGGTAGCCCTGCTCGTCGTCCACGACGAAGGTCAGGTTCAGGTCGCTCGCCGCCTGGGTCACGAGGTGGATGCGCTGCTCCTCGAACACCTCCAGCGCGGGCCCGAGCCGGTGCAGGATCGTGCGGATCTTCCGCCCCACCAGACTGACCGCCGCGCAGTCCTCGATGACCCGCACCCGGCAGATGGTCTCCAGCTCCTCTACCAGCGCCTCCATCGCCTCGCCGCCTAGCGCGCCGGAGGCCGTGTCGATGGAGACGGTCACGTTGCTCTCCGAGGTCGATACCAGGTCCACCGAAACGGAATGGCGCCGGAAGACGTCGAAGGCGTCCGCCAGGAATCCGACCTCCTGCCACATGGCCACGCCTTCCATGGACACCAGCGTGAGGCCCATGCGCAGGGAGATCGCCTTGACCCGTGGCTCGGCCTCCCGGGTGGCTGCCGAGACCACCGTGCCGTCCAGGTCCGGCCGCGCGGTCCAGCGGACGTGGATCGGAATCTGTGCGCGGCGCACCGGCGGCACGCAGCGCGGATGCAGGACGCTGCCGCCCGTGGAGGCGATCTCCTGGGCCTCGTCGTAGTGCAGCGCGGTCAGCAGTCTCGCCGACGGCACGGCCCGCGGATTGCCGCTGAACATGCCGGGCACGTCGGTCCAGACCTCGAGACGGCGTGCGCCGAGCAGGGATGCGAAATAGGCTGCCGAGGTGTCCGAGCCGCCGCGCCCGAGCAGCACCGTCTCGCCGTCCTCGTTGCGGGCGATGAAGCCCTGGGTGAGTACCGCGCCGGTACCCGGTCCGAAGCGCTCAGCGAAGTCCGGATCCCGCTCGTGGGCGCAGACGGCGCTGAGAAAATGCTGGCGCTCGTTCTTGTTCCGCTGCCCCGTCGCGGCCAGGTGGTCGCGGGCATCGGCCCAGGCTGCATCGGCGCCCCGGGCGCCCAGCCAGGCGGCGCCGAGCCGCGTGCTCATCAGTTCGCCGAGTCCCATCAGGCGGGCCTGCACCCGCGGGCTCGCCTCGCGGATCAGGCGGATGCCGGCCGCGAGCTGGCGCAGTTCGTCGAAATACTCGCCCAGCACCCCGTCGGCGTCGAGTTCCAGCTCGCCCGCCAGGCGGCGGTGGCGCTCGAGGATCTCGCCCAGCACCGGTTCCGGGTCGCCGCCGATGGCCTGGTCGACCAGGGTCTGCAGCGCGTTCGAGATTCCGGCCACCGCCGAGCAGACCACCAGCGGCCGCAGGCCCGCCCGCATCCGGTTGCCGATCAGCCCGGCAATTCTCTGCCAGTCCTCCCGCGACGACACGCTGGTGCCGCCGAACTTCATCACCACCCAGGGGGAGTCCGCACAGGCCGCCGGCGCGCCGAGCTCCCGCGCGTCCTGGAAAGGCGCCTCCGTGAGCGCCATGTCGGTCAGGTCTGCCATGGCGCCGCCGTCAGTCGTCTTCGAAGCGGTCGGTCACCGCGCCCAGGGAGGCGGAGCTGACCTGGCGGGCGTACTTTGCGAGCAGCCCCCGCGCAGGCGGCCGCCGGGAAGGCGACCAGTCGGCGCGACGGGCCTCCAGTTCCTCCGCGGAGAGGTCCGCCTCGATGCGGCAGGCGGCGCCGTCGATGGTGATCCGGTCGCCGTCGCGGAGCAGGCCGATCGGCCCGCCGACCGCGGCTTCGGGCGTGACGTGCCCCACCACGAAACCGTGGCTGCCGCCGGAGAAGCGCCCGTCCGTGATCAGCGCCACCTTGTCGCCGAGGCCCTTGCCCATGATCGCGCTGGTGGGGCTTAGCATCTCGCGCATTCCGGGACCGCCGACCGGGCCCTCGTAGCGCACCACGACCACGTCGCCGGCCCGTACCTCGCCGTCCAGGATGGCCTGCAGGGCCTGCTCCTCGGCCTCGTAGATGCGGGCAGTGCCGGTGAAGCGGGTGCCCTCCTTGCCCGAGATCTTCGCCACCGCGCCCTCCGGGGCGACGTTGCCGTACAGCACCACCAGATGACTGTCGGCCTTGAGCGGGTCGGAGAGCGGCCGCACGATGTCCTGGTCCGCCGGGTAGGCGCCGGCATCGGCCAGGTTCTCGGCCAGCGACCGCCCCGTCACGGTCAGGCAGTCGCCATGCAGCAGGCCGGCGTCCAGCAGCATCTTCATCAGCGGCTGGATGCCGCCGATGGCCACCAGGTCGCTCATGACGTAGCGCCCGCTCGGCTTCAGGTCGGCCAGCACGGGCACGCGTTTGCCGATACGGGTGAAGTCGTCCAGCGCCAGCGGCACGTTCGCGGCATGGGCGATGGCCAGCAGGTGCAGCACCGCATTGGTGGACCCGCCCAGCGCGATGACCACCGTGATGGCGTTCTCGAAGGCTTCCCGGGTCAGTATGTGCGAGGGCCGGATGTCGCGCTCCAGCAGCTCGAGCACGGCGCGCCCCGCCCGCCGGCAGTCTTCGATCTTGGCGCCGGAGACCGCCTCCTGGGCGGAGCTGTCCGGCAGGCTGAGGCCCAGCGCCTCGATGGCCGAGGCCATGGTGTTGGCCGTATACATGCCGCCGCAGGCCCCCGGTCCCGGTATGGCCGTGCGCTCCACCTCGCCCAGTTCCTCCATGCTCACGGAGCCGGCCGAGACCCCGCCGACCGCCTCGAACACCGAGACGATGTCACGGCGTTTCGGCCCCGGCTGGATGGTGCCGCCGTAGACGAAGACGGAGGGGCGGTCGAGCCGCGCCATGGCGATCACGCAGCCCGGCATGTTCTTGTCGCAGCCGCCGATGGTGACCAGGCCGTCGAAGCCCTGGGCGGCGGTCACCGCCTCGATGGAGTCGGCGATGACTTCCCGGGACACCAGCGAGTAGCGCATGCCGGGCGTGCCCATGGAGATGCCGTCGGACACCGTGATCGTGTTGAAGACGACCGCCTTGCCGCCGGCGCCGTCTGCCCCTTCCGCCGCGGAACGGGCCAGCCCGTCGATGTGCATGTTGCAGGGAGTGACCATGCTCCAGGTGGAGGCGATGCCGACCTGGGATTTCGTGAAGTCCTCGTCGCCGAAACCCACCGCCCGCAACATCGCCCGGCCCGGCGCGTGCTCCACGCCTTCCACCACGATGCGCGAATAACGCCGCTTGTCTTTCTGATCGCTCACGCTGCCTCCGTCAACTTCGCCGCTCTGACCGCCCCGGTCACGCTGGTCGCGCTCATGGTTCTGGCGGCCGCTTGTCGTTCACACCGGCGCGCCTGCGCCCGCCGCAGCGCATTGTAGCGGATCGACGGGGCCGCCGGCGCCGACGCTCGCGCGGCTTCCGCGGCCGTCAGCTCGCGGCCAGCGGCACGACGATCGCCGCGGCGGCGAGCAGCAGCACGGCGAGCGCCAGCAGGGCGCGACCACGACGCCCGCGTCCCTGGGCGGCGAACGGTCGCAGGAAGGTCCGGACATCCGGCGGCCGCTGGTAGCGGGAGTACGCGAGCGCCGCCTCCAGCGCGCCCCAGCGCGCCTCGCCGAGGCCCTCGATTCGGCGCGGCGACTCCCCCGCCGCCTCGGCCTCCAGCGCATCCCGGCTGCCGTATACCCGCCGGCCGGACAGCATGCGGTAGGCGACGCAGGCCAGCGAGTAAACATCGTCGCGGATCGTCGGCGTCTCGCCTTTCAACACCTCCGGGCTGGAATAGGCCGGCGTGGCCGCCTTCAGAACGCCCGGATCGAAGGTCCCGGTGCCGGTGGCGAGCACCCGGTCCAGGCGGGCGATGCCGAAATCGCAGAGCTGCACGCCCCCGTCCGGCAGCAGCATGACGTTGCCGGGCTTTACGTCGGCGTGGACCACGCCTCGCTCGTGGGCGTGGGCCAGGGCCGCGCCGATGCTGCGCACGATGTGCAGGGCATCGCCAGCGGGCATCGGTTCGCCCGGCCGCCGATCCAGCCAGTCGGCGAGCGAGCAGCCGGGCAGCCATTCCATCACGATGTAGAAACGGTTGCCGTCCCGGCCCAGGCCATGGAAGCGCACGACGTTGGGATGGTCCAGAAGCAGTCCCGTCTCGGCCTCTCTCTGCAGAGCGCGCAGCGCCGGGCCGTGCCGGTCGAGCCGCGGCGTCAGCACCTTGACGGCGACCCAGGACGGTTCGTGGGTCTCGAGGGTGCGTTGCCGGTCAAGGGCCTTGTAGACCACCCCCATGCTGCCACCCGCCACCCGGCGCAATAGCTCGTAACGCCCGCCGATGACCGTGCCGATGGCGAGTTCGGCACCGGCGACGGTATCCGCCCGCTCCGCCTCGCTGCCCTCCTCCAGCCGCTCCGTCGCCAGCTGCTCGCTGTCGGCGGACGCGGCCGCGCTGCCGTCGAGGCGCGCCGTCGCGGCCTCGCCCTCGCGCTGCGCACCGTCCCGGGCGCTCCCGCTCACAGCACCTTGCCCGGGTTCAGGATTCCGGCCGGATCGAGGGCGCTCTTCAGGCGGCGCATCAGTTCCAGTTCCGTCTCGTCCAGATAGCGGCGCATCTGCTCGCGCCGCAGCAGGCCGACCCCGTGCTCCGCACTGAAGCTGCCGCCGCAGGCATGCACGGCGTCGAATACGATCCCGTTGACCTCGGGCTCGGCGGCCCGGAACGACTCCGGATCGGCACCGGCCGGCTGGCTCAGGTTGTAATGGAGATTGCCGTCGCCGACGTGGCCGAACACCACCAGCCGGGCTTCGGGAAACCGGCCGGCCAGCGCCGCCCCGGCCCGCTCCAGGAATTCGTCGATACGCTCCACCGGTACTGAGATATCGTGCTTGAGGCTGATGCCCTCGTGCCGCTGGGCCTCGGAGATGCTGTGCCGCAGCCGCCACAGCGCATCGCGACGGCGGCCGTCGCCCGCGGCCACGGCGTCCCTTACCAGGCCCTCGTCCAGCGCCCCCTCCAGGGCCGCCTCCAGGCGGGGCATGGCATCGCCCTGGTTATTGGCCGTGCTCTCCATCAGCACGTAGGCCGGATGATCCTCATCGAAGGGGTGGCGGGTATCGGCGATGTGCGCGAGGACGAACTCCAGTGCCCGGGCGGAGATGAGTTCGAAGGCGCTGATCTCTTCGCCGAGCCGGCCGCGCATGGCCTCCAGCAGCGCCACCGCCCGGCCGGGTCCGTCGATGGCGATCATGGCCGTGGCGACGTCGGCCGGGCGCGGATGGAGGCGCAGCGCCGCCGCCGTGATGATGCCCAGCGTGCCCTCGGCCCCGACGAACAAGTCGCGCAGATCGTAGCCGGCCGTGTTCTTCCGCAGGGTGCGCAGGCCGTTCCACACGCGCCCGTCCGCCAGCACCACCTCCAGCCCCAGCACCTGCTGCCGCGCGGTGCCGTAACGCAGCACGTTGATGCCCCCGGCATCGGTGGAGAGGTTCCCGCCGATCTGACAACTGCCCTCCGCGGCCAGGCTTAGCGGGAACAGCCGGCCCGCCTCGTCGGCCGCGGCCTGCAGGTCGGCCAGCACGCAGCCGGCCTCGGCGATCAGGAAGTCTCCTCTCGTGCTGAGTTCGCGGATGCGGTTCAGCCGCCGCAGGCTCAGTATGACCTGCAGGTCTTCGCCGCCGGCCACCGCCCCGCCGCAGAGCCCGGTGTTGCCGCCCTGGGGGACGATGCCGATGCCGTGCCGCCCGCACTCGGCGACCACCCGGGCCACCTCATCAGTAGTCGAAGGCAGCAGCACCAGGGGGGTGTCGCTCCGGTAACGCCCCCGCCATTCCTCGAGATAGGGCGCCATTGCCTCGGGGTCGTCCAGATATCCGCCCTCGCCCACGGCCGCTTTCAGGCCCTCGAGTCTTTTCATCGAGCCTCCGCTCTGCGTGCCTCCGCTGCGCCGGCCGCCGGCGTTCTGCCGCCACTCCGGAGCGCGACCGCAGTTTAGCACCGGCGCGCCGCCCGTCGGCTCTTCGCAGCAACCGCTTGCATCCACAGGATCTCTTGATTACCGTCGACCGGGTTCGCCGCAACACGGGCGCGCGGGCAGCACAGGGGCTGCCGGCTTCGCCCGACCGCAAACGCGAGCGGCAGGACTTCCGAGCGGAGCCGAGATGTACCCGGACGACTATTCGACGGCCGACGACGCCCCGGCGGGCGCCGGTCCGCTGTACTCTGGTTCGCTGTCAGAGCTGCCTCCGGACATGGATCTGCGCCAGCGCAGCAATCTGGTGCAGCTGAAGCAGCGCCTCCACCGGGAATGGGGCCTCGGCCAGAACTGCATCCTGAACTGGTGCGAGCACGAAGAGGGCGTGCTGCTGCTGGTCGTGCCGCACTACGCCGTGGCCGAGTACACGGCCATGCCGGCGCCCGGCGAGCCGCGCCGCTGGCGGGTATCGGAACGCTTCATCATGGACCTGATCTCCGGCCGCCGCCGACTCACGCCGGCGCAGATGGAGAAGGTCTCTCGTCTGCTTCGCGTGGAACCGCGCCGGATCCGCCTGCGCGAGCCGCTACGCGGCACGCCGGCGGAGACGCGGATCATCGACATGATGGTGAAACGCTACGGCATCAGTTACGTCGAGAATCGCGCGGTGGCGCTGTTCGACATCGTGGGGTTCAGCCTGTTGAGCCCGTTCGAACAGATGACGCAGCTGAACAGCCTGTCGTATTCGCTGAATTCCGCCTACGCCAAGATGCTGGAAGGCGAGCTGCGCATCAATTTCGCCCGCTCGTCCACCGGGGACGGCTTCTACATCTGGAACCGGGACGGCGGGGCGGACTCCAACACCAACCTCTATCACTTCATGCATCTGGTGCTGGCGGACAACGCCATCGCCCGCAGCAAGGCGAAGACCGCATCGGTGCCGCGCCTCAGGGCCGCATTCCATGTCGGCAGCTGCTACGAGTTCCATCAGGCCGACGGCCTCAATCCGACCGTGCACGACTACATCGTCGGCGAAGTCACCATCGAGCTGGCGCGCATGATCGAGCGGGCCATGCCCGGGCAGATCTTCGTGGGAGATTTCCATGCCCGCGGGCCGCTGGACGAGACGCCGGGAGCCGGGCTCATCGGCCTGGACGCCATCCGCTTCGTAGATCAGGCGCAGCACAACCTGCGCCGATTGAAGGGCCTCGTGCTCTCCGGCGAACGCATCTCGGCGATCAAGTGCTATCTCACCGGCGAGAAGCTCCCCTCCGGCAAATACTCCATCCGCAAGCTGGAGATCGCCGACAAGCACGGGCTGTGCCGCTGCGTGTACAACGCCAAGGTGAATATCTATCGGGAACAGGCCGAGCCCATCCTGCTCGGCATCGAGGACCGGGTGCTGCGGCGCGACGCCCATGCCACGCCGACCGCCGAGCTGCTTGCCCGGGATTGAGCAGAGAGAGAAGAGACCGAATGGTCGGGGCGAGAGGATTCGAACCTCCGACCCCCACAACCCCATTGTGGTGCGCTACCAGGCTGCGCTACGCCCCGACTTCCGGCGGCTGAATCATACTCCCGCGAGCCACCATTGCAACCCCGGCATCAGCGCCGGAGAATCTTCATGATCTCTTCAAGTTCTATGCGTAACTGCTTGATAATTTGTTGACTCTGGCTGACATCCGACTTGGCTGCCTCGCCGGTGAGGCGCTGCCGGGCGCCACCGATGGTGAAGCCCTCGTCGTACAGCAGACTGCGGATCTGGCGGATGATCAGCACATCCTGGCGCTGGTAGTAGCGCCGGTTGCCGCGGCGCTTCACGGGTTTGAGCTGCGGGAATTCCTGCTCCCAGTAGCGCAGCACGTGCGGCTTCACCGCACAGAGTTCACTCACCTCGCCGATGGTGAAATAGCGCTTGCCCGGGATCGGTGGTAATTCGTCGTTATTTCCCGGTTCCAGCATAGGCTTCCACTCGGGCTTTTAATTTTTGTCCGGGCCTGAAAGTCACCACACGTCGTGCGGAGATCGGTATCTCCTCCCCCGTCTTCGGGTTGCGGCCGGGCCGCTCGTTCTTGTCCCGAAGGTCGAAGTTACCGAAGCCCGAGAGCTTTATTTGTTCGCCGGCGGCCAGTGCGGACCGGAGGTCCTCGAAGAAGAGGTCGACCAGTTCGCGAGCTTCTCTCTTGTTGAGACCCAGCTCGTTGAACAGCGACTCCGCCATTGCTGCCTTCGTCAGTGCCATCAGTCTCTCAGTCTTGCTCCGAAGTCCCGTTCCAGAATCTGCACTGCCGAACGCACGGCGGCATCCGCTTCATCGTCGGTAAGGGTGCGCGATGTTTCTTGCAAAATCAAGCCTAAAGCTACGCTTTTTAGCCCTTCTTCTATCCCTTTGCCGCGGTACACATCGAACACCCGCACCTCGCGCAGGGAGCCCTCGCCGACGTCGCCGAGTACCGCGAGCATGTCGCCGACGGCCACTTCGTCCGCCACCAGCACGGCGATGTCGCGGCGTACCGACGGATAGCGCGAGATCGGCACGGATACCGGCACTTTCGCAGCGAATGCGGCAGTGAAATCCAGCTCGAAGAGGACCACCGACTCCGGCAGATCGAGGCGGGACGCCAGGGCCGGGTGCAGCCGGCCGATATGCCCGAGCCGATCTGCCCCCCTCAGCACCGCCGCGCACTGGCCCGGGTGCATCGCGGGATGGGCCGCCGGTTCCGTCCGGACGGCGGCGGCATCGCCGCTCAACGCCAGCGCCGCCTCCAGGTCCGACTTCATATCGAAGAAATCCGCAGGGCGCTCCTCCGCACCCCACTGCTCGGGCAGCACCGTGCCGCAGGCGACCGCCGCGAGCCGGGGCTTTTCCACCACGGACCCCTCGGCGCCCGAGAAAGACACGCCGATCTCGAACAGCCGCACCCGCGCGCGCTGACGGCTCACGTTCCTGGCGACCGCCTCCAGCAGTCCCGGCAACAGCGAGGAGCGCATGACCGAGAGCTCCGAGGAGATGGGGTTGGCCAGCGCGAGCACGCCGCTCTCGCCCATGATCTCCTGCTGGCGCCGCGGATCGACGAAGCTGTAGGTGATCGCCTCGTGGTAACCGCGGTCGACCATGACCGAGCGGACCCGGTCCCGGTCCACCGCGGTCTCGGTCACCGCCGGCAGGCCCAGGGCGCCCCGCGTGCGGATCTCCGGGATCTCGTCGTAGCCATGGACGCGGGCCACCTCTTCTATGAGGTCCTCCTCGATGGCGATGTCGAACCGGTAGGCGGGCGGCGTGACCTCCCAGCCCTCGTCGGCCGTGGCCACGGTATTGCCGAGCCGCTCCAGGATGCCCCGGACCTCGTCGTCCTCGAGGGCCACCCCGAGGACCCGCGCCAGTCGCTCCCGCCGAAGGAGCACGGCCGGGCGAGCCGGCAGGCAGGCTTCGTCCGCCACCTCGGTCACAGGGCCCGGCGTGCCGCCGGCGATCTCGACCAGCAGCGCCGTGGCCCGTTCGACGGCGCGCCGCTGCTCGGCCGGGTCCACGCCACGCTCGAAACGCATGGAGGCATCGGTGTGCAGGCCGAAGCGCCGCGCCCGGCCGGCGAGTGCATCGGGCGCGAAGAAGGCGCCCTCCAGCAGTACGTCGACGGTGGTCTGGCTCACGGCCGTGGACTCACCGCCCATGATGCCGGCCAGCCCGATCGGGCCCCGGTCGTCGGCGATGACCAGTATCTCGCCGTCCACCTCCACCGTGCGCCCGTCCAGGAGTTCCAGGGATTCGCCCGCCTCGCCGGCGCGGACCTGTATCGCTCCCTGCAGGAGACCGAGATCGTAGCCGTGCAGCGGCTGCCCGTACTCCAGCAGCACGTAGTTCGTCACGTCGACCACCGGATGGATGGCGCGGACGCCGCTGCGCCGCAGCCGCTCCTGCATCCACAGGGGCGTGCGGGCGCCGGCGTCTATGCCGCGCACCACCCGGCCGACGAACCGCGGGCAGCGCTCCGGGGCCAGTACCCGGACGGGATGCGTCGCGTCGCTGCCGGCGTCCACCGGCGGCACCGACGGATCCGCCAGGGCGGCACCGGTGAAGGTGGCCACCTCGCGCGCGACGCCGAGCACGCTGAAGCAGTCGCCCCGGTTCGGTGTGAGGTCGATATCGATCACGGTGTCCGGCAGGCCGAGCAGTTGGCCGAGCGGTGTGCCCGCGGCGGCATCGGCCGGAAGTTCCATGATGCCGTCCGATTCCTCGCCGAGACCGAGTTCGGCGATGGAGCAGAGCATGCCCGCCGACTCGACGCCCCGCAGCTTCGCCCGCTTCAGCTTCATGCCGTTCGGCAGCACGGTACCGGGCAGGGCCAGAGCCGAACGCAGGCCGGCGCGCACGTTCGGGGCGCCGCAGACGATCTGCACCTCTTCGCCGCCCGTGGAGACCCGGCAGACGCTCAGCCGGTCGGCATCCGGATGGGCGGCGACGTCCAGCACCTCGCCCACCATGACGTCATCGAGACCGGCGCCGAAGCGCTCCGTGCCGTCCACCTCCAGCCCCGCCAGGGTGAGGCGTTCGACCAGCGCATCGGTCGATACGTCGGGATCCACCAAGCGGCGCAGCCATGTCTCGCTGATCTTCATCGGCCCGCGAACTGCTCCAGGAAGGCGAGATCGTTCTCGAAGAAAGTGCGCAGATCGCGGACGTCGTAGCGCAGCATCGCCAACCGTTCCACGCCCATGCCGAAGGCGTAGCCGGTGAACTCCTCCGGATCGACGCCGACGTTGCGCAGGACGTTCGGATGCACCATGCCGCAGCCCAGTATTTCCAGCCAGCGGCCCTGCTCGGAGAGCACATCCACCTCGGCGGAGGGTTCCGTGAACGGGAAATAGGAGGGGCGGAAGCGCAGCGTTGCCCGGCGTTCGAAGAACTGCTCCACGAAGTCGTGCAGCACCGCCTTCAGGTTGGCGAAGCTGACGTCGCGGTCGATCACCAGACCCTCCACCTGGTGGAACATGGGCGTGTGGGTCTGGTCGGAGTCGCAGCGATAGACCCGGCCGGGCGAAATGATGCGGATGGGCACGCCCTCGGCCTGCATGGCGCGGATCTGCACCGGCGAGGTATGCGTTCGCAGCAGGTGCCCGCCCGGGAAATAGAACGTGTCGTGCATGGCACGGGCGGGGTGATTCTCGGGGATGTTCAGGGCCGTGAAGTTGTGGAAATCGTCCTCGATCTCCGGCCCTTCACGCACCTCGAAACCGGCATTGCGGAAGATCGCCTCCATCCGCTCGAGCGCGCGGACGACGGGATGGCGGCCTCCTGGACGCTGGCCCCGGCCCGGCAGCGTGACGTCGAGCGCCTCCGCCGCCAGCCCCGCCTCCAGCGTCGCGGCCTCCAGCGCCGTACGGCGCTCGGCGATGGCATCGGCGACGATGCGCTTCGCCGCATTGATGCGCTGGCCCGCCGCCGGACGCTCCCCGGCCGGCAGGCTGCCCAGGCTCTTCAGCGCGGCGGTGAGCTCGCCCTTCTTGCCGAGCAGCCGGACCCTGATGTGCTCCAGCGCATCGAGGTCGGAAGCCGCGGCGATATCCTCGCGCGCACGCGTTTCAATCTCGTCGAGATCAAGCATGCTTCCAGGGTTCCCGCTGCGGGGTCCCCGCCCCGGTCAGGCGGCGAGGCTGGCCCTGGCCTGCTCGGCGATGGCGGCGAAGCCCTCCGGATCGTGCACCGCGATGTCGGCAAGGACCTTGCGGTCGATCTCGATCTCGGCCTTCTTGAGGCCGTTCATCAGGCGGCTGTAGGACAGGCCGTTGGCCCGCGCAGCCGCGTTGATGCGGGTGATCCAGAGCGCGCGGAACTCGCGCTTGCGGTTGCGGCGGTCGCGGTAGGCGTACTGGCCGGCCTTGATGACCGCCTGCTTCGCCACCCGGTAGGTCTTGCGCCGGGCGCCGTAATAACCCTTCGCCTTGTCGAGCACCTTCTTGTGCCGACCGCGGGCGATGACGCCTCGTTTGACTCGTGCCATGGTCCTGCCCTCCTCAGCTGTACGGCAGCATGCGACGCACGGCCGGTACGTCGGCGTCGGCTACCTGAAGTGTGTGACGAAGATGGCGCTTACGCTTGGTGCTCTTCTTCGTCAGGATATGGTTGAGGTGGGACTGGGAACGCTTGTAGCCACCCTTGCCCGTGCGGCGGAAGCGCTTGGCGGCGCCCCGATTGGTCTTCATCTTCGACATCGTCGTCTCCGTTTTGTCTGGCCCGGTACCGGTCGTTGCCGGATCAGGCGGGCTCGGCACCCGCAGGCGTCCTCGCCACTTCTCTTTATGTCGGGCCTGAAGGCCCTCCTGCGTATCGGGGCTGAAAAGGCCCTCCTACATCTCTATATCGGGCCTGAAGGCCCTCCTACTTCTTTCTTGGTGCAAGCACCATGACCATCTGCCGCCCTTCCATCTGCGGCATCTGCTCCACGGTGGCAAGCTCCTCGAGATCGTCGCGTACTCTCGCGAGCAGTTTGGCGCCGAGTTCCTGGTGGGCCATCTCCCGGCCCCGGAATCTCAGCGTCACCTTCGTCTTGTCGCCGCTGGTCAGGAACCGCGTGAGGTTCCTGAGCTTCACCTGGTAGTCGCCCTCGTCCGTATTCGGCCGGAACTTGACTTCCTTGACCTGGACCTGCTTCTGCTTGCGCTTGGCGGTCTGGGACTTCTTGTTCTGCTCGAAGACATACTTGCCGTAGTCCATGATCCGGCAAACGGGCGGATCGGCGTTCGGCGACACTTCCACCAGATCCAGGTTCTGGCCGGATGAAAGCTCGAGTGCTTCGGACAGTGGCAGTACGCCGACCTGGTCCCCGTCGGCTCCGATGACTCTGACCGTCGACGCCTCGATCTCGTCGTTGCGTCGGACGCGTTTTGCTGCAGCGATACGAAGTTCCTCCAATAAACAACGGCCGCGGCTCGCGACCCCTTCCGCCGGCCCGTCGGGGCCGACCCGGGTAAGCGCGTGCCCACGGCCCGTGTCGAACACGGACACGGGCGCTCTCGCCATCGCCCGCATACCGTTCGCAGATTCCGGAATTTTATCGCCGGCCCCGCTCGGAGACAAGCCCGCAGCGATGCAATTTTGCTCGCTGCAACAGCCTGTTGCCGGTCTCCGGAGGCACCTGCCGGGAAGCGACTGGTGGGCGATGGTGGGATCGAACCACCGACCTCCACGATGTCAACGTGGCGCTCTACCCCTGAGCTAATCGCCCGCCTCCCCCTCGCAGGGGTGCGCAAAGATACCGGATTGTCACTGATGCAGGCAAGCGGGTCAGCCGGCCGCCACGTCCTCCAGCCCCAGCCCGACGCGGCGGATGCGCTCGATCTCGTCGCGCAGCTTCGCCGCCTCCTCGAACTCCAGGTCCCTGGCGTGGCGGTACATCTGCTGCTCCAGCCGGTTCGCCTTGCGCAGCAGCTCGTCCTCGCTCATGCCCTCCCACTCGGGATGGTCCTCGGCCACCCGCCGGCGGCCGCGGCCCCGGCCCGGCGCCGAGCGCGCGCCCTCCATGATGTCCGCCACCTGCTTGCGGATGGTCTGCGGCGATATCCCGTGCTCCGCATTGAAGGCCTCCTGTTTCGACCGGCGGCGCCCCGTCTCCTCCAGCGCCCGCTCGATGGAGCCGGTGATCCGGTCCGCATAAAGAATGGCCTTGCCGTGGAGATTACGGGCCGCCCGGCCGATGGTCTGGATCAGCGACCCCTCGGAACGCAGGAATCCCTCCTTGTCCGCATCCAGGATCGCCACCAGGGAAACCTCGGGCATGTCCAGGCCCTCGCGCAGCAGGTTGATGCCCACCAGTACGTCGAACTCGCCGAGGCGCAGGTCGCGGATGATCTCCGTGCGCTCGACGGTGTCGATGTCGGAGTGCAGGTAGCGCACCCGCACCGAGTGCTCGGCCAGGTATTCGGTCAGATCCTCCGCCATGCGCTTGGTCAGCGTCGTGATCAGCACCCGCTCGTCCAGCTCCACCCGTTCACGGATCTCGGAGAGCACGTCGTCCACCTGGGCGCGCACCGGTCGCACCTCGACCTCGGGGTCCACCAGACCCGTGGGCCGGACCACCTGCTCGACCACCGCGTCCGCGTGCTCGTGTTCGTAGCGCCCCGGGGTCGCCGACACGTAGACGGTCTGGGGCGCCAGCGCCTCGAATTCGTCGAAGCGCAGCGGTCGGTTGTCCAGCGCCGAGGGCAGCCGGAAGCCGTACTCGACCAGGGTCTCCTTGCGCGAGCGGTCACCCTTGTACATGCCGCCGAGCTGGGGGATGGTGACGTGGCTTTCGTCCACCACCAGCATGGCGTCCGGCGGCAGGTAGTCGAACAGGCACGGCGGCGGTTCCCCCGGCGCCCGACCGGAAAGGTAGCGGGAATAATTCTCGATACCCTGGCAGTAGCCGAGCTCGGCAATCATCTCCAGATCGAACTGGGTGCGCTGCTCGAGACGCTGCGCCTCCAGCAGCTTGCCGATGTCGCGCAGCACCTCAAGCCGCGCCTTCAGCTCCACCTTGATGTCGTCGATGGCGGCCAGGAGGCGCTCCCGCGGGGTCACGTAATGGGTCTTCGGGTAGACCGTCAGCCGCGGCACCCGGGCCGTGACCTCCCCGGTGAGCGGGTCGAACCAGGCCAGCGACTCGATCTCGTCGTCGAACAGCTCGATGCGCACCGCCTCGCGCTCGGACTCCGCCGGGAACACGTCGATCAGGTCCCCGCGCACCCGGTAGGTGCCCTGGGAGAGCTCCATATCGTTGCGCTTGTACTGCATCTCCGCCAGCTTGCGCAGGATCGTGCGCTGATCGAGCCGGTCGCCACGCACCAGGTGCAGCACCATGCTGAAATAGGCCTCCGGGTCGCCCAGGCCGTAGATGGCGGATACCGTGGCCACGATGATCGCATCCGGCCGCTCGATCAGCGCCTTGGTCGCCGACAGCCGCATCTGCTCGATGTGATCGTTGATGGAGGCGTCCTTCTCGATGTAGGTATCCGACGCCGGCACGTACGCCTCCGGCTGGTAGTAGTCGTAGTAGGAGACGAAGTACTCCACCGCGTTGTCGGGGAAGAACTCGCGGAACTCGCCGTACAGCTGGGCTGCCAGTGTCTTGTTCGGCGCCAGGACAATGGTCGGGCGCTGCACCTGCTGCACCACGTTGGCGATCGTGAACGTCTTGCCGGAGCCGGTGACGCCGAGCAGGATCTGGCGGGCGAGCCCGTCCCGCACTCCCTCGACGAGAGAGCGTATCGCGGCCGGCTGGTCGCCGGCGGGTTCGTAGTTCGAAGCCAGTGTGAAGCGTCGTTCGGACATCGCTCGAGTCGGGAAAGCTGTGAGTATCGGCCCGGGCCGCTCTGACCGCCAAGCGGCACCAGGGGCACCAGGAGCCGCCGTCCCGGTTGGGGGCCTGACCGGGTTCCAGTAACATTCGGCGGAGAATCCCGCCCGGAGGCAAACGATTGAGTCTAACAGTTTCGAACCGGCTGAGCCGCGTGCGTCCCTCACCCACCATGGCCGTCACGGCTCTCGCCGCCGAGCTGCGTGCCGCCGGCAGGGACGTCATCGGCCTCGGCGCCGGCGAGCCCGATTTCGACACGCCGGAGCACATCTGCGAGGCCGCCATCGTGGCGATCCGCGCCGGCCGTACCCGCTACACCGCGGTGGAGGGCATCGCGGAACTGCGGCAGGCCGTGGCGGAGAAGTTCCGCCGCGACAACGGCCTCGAGTACACGGCGGACCGCGTGATCGTCTCCGGCGGCGCCAAGCAGATCTGCTACAACGTCTGCCAGGCGGTGCTGGACCCGGGCGACGAGGCTGTCATCCAGGCGCCCTACTGGGTCTCCTATCCGGACATGGTGCGTCTCGCGGCCGGCGAGCCGGTCATCGTGGAGACCGGCCTCGAGAGCGGTTTCCGCATGCGGCCGGAGCAACTGGAGGCCGCCATCACGCCCCGGACCCGCCTCGTGATCCTGAACAGCCCGGGCAATCCCAGCGGCGCCGGCTACCGCCGCGAGGAGCTGGCCGCGCTGGGCGAGGTACTCGCCGGCAACCCGGACGTCGTCGTGGCCACGGACGAGATCTACGAGCACATCTGGTGGGCGGACGAGCCGTTCACATCCTTCGCCGAGGCCTGCCCGGCGCTGCTCGAGCGCACCGTCACCATCAACGGGGTCTCCAAGTGCTATGCCATGACCGGCTGGCGGATCGGCTAC
>Ga0102943_1000017_pt1 | contig 106914 bp, 93 predicted proteins | sample SalPonC_black_MG_FD_78174 | JGI IMG/M metagenome (GOLD analysis project Ga0102943, IMG submission 78174) | Salt pond soil microbial communities from South San Francisco under conditions of wetland restoration - Salt Pond MetaG... | ecosystem: Environmental > Aquatic > Marine > Intertidal zone >...
GCTTCCGAGCGGCCGGTGGTTTTCTGACCAGGGGCACTGACAATAATGGGAGCCCGGAGCGAGGTTTCGTAGTTGCAGTGCTTGCACCACATGGTGTGCTCGCCCAGGTTCCAGCCGTGGTCGCCCCAGAGGATGACGATGGTGTTTTGCGTCAGGCCCAGCTCCTCTAATTTCGCCAGCAGTTTTCCGACTTGCGCGTCCATATAACTTACGCAGGCGTAATAGCCGTGGCGGAGCCATCTGGAATAATCGTCGGTGAGGGGTATAGTATCCGGGACACCCAGGTAACCGCCGCTGAGTTCTCCGAATCGGTGGATGGAACGGTCGGGGGCGTTCTCCGGGCGATAGGGGTTGGGCGCTAGTTCGATGGATGCGTGATCGTACAGATCCCAATATTTTTCAGGGGCGTTGAATGGGAGGTGGGGTTTATTGAATCCCACGGCTAAAAAGAAGGGGCTTTCCTGCATGCTCAGCGAATCGAGTTCCTTCAGGGCCTGAACGGCCAATTTGCCGTCGGCGTACCCTGTATCCGGGCATTCGCCGATTTCCCAGGCCGGACCTATCATGCTGGCGTTTTCACTATCGAGGAGGCTATCCGGCACATACTGCTCGCGATAGTCGCGCCAGGCGCCGCCGTTCCGGGGGGCTTTCCACGCCGTCTTGCTCCAGGCTTCGGGATCGTCGTCGGCATGGTGATATACTTTTCCCAGCGAAAGGGTGGTGTAGCCGTGGTCTTTCAAATACCGCGGCAGGGAAAGGTGCCCGGGCAGGTCTTCGTCGGCGCGGGTGTAGTACGTGACGAAGCGTTCCAGTGTGGGACGCACGCCCGTCAGCAGGCTGGCCCGGGAGGCGCCGCAGACGGGAACGTTGCAGTGCGCGTTGGTGAACATCATCCCCCGTTCGGCCAGCCGGTCAATGTTGGGCGAATATATATGGCTTGCGCCAAAACAGCCCAGTTCCGGCCTCAGGTCGTCCACGGCGATGAAGAGGATGTTCCTCTGTTGTGGAGGCTCCTCCCGGCTGCAATACAGAAAGCTGCAACATAGCATCAGCAGACTGCTTTTGAGGAGTAATGAAAGTAACTTAACCGATATTCGGGTCATTGCGGGAAAATTAGATAAAAATGTTTCAAGTTAGTTCCTTGGATGCTTGCTCGCTTCATTCAGAAAGGGGGGATGTTCAGTTTGATTCGTTCCGTGAAAAGGGCATCGGCGAGCGGGACGGGATGAGCCTTCGACGAGTAAAGGGAGGAGGACATCCCCCCCCCTTTCGCGAAACGCAGTGAAGCGAACATCCCCCTTTTCCCGCGCGAGCGGGAAACATCCTTTTCTCCCGTCGATCATCCTGCCGGTATTCTACATCCTCTCCGGTTCTCATGTCCATTCAATCGATACCCTTCACACACCCGTAGAATGCATAGTACGGCTGTCCCTCCAGTATCCGGTGCAGCAGCAGCACGGCTTCCCGGATATGGTAATCGCCCCACATGCTCGATTCCCCGTTGGGAATTTTACTGCCGGGCGGAATGTAGTCCCAGCCGTTGGGGCGGTGGTAGATGCTGTGGAGGAGCAGGCCCTGGTGATTAGAATCGGTACTTAAATAAGGTTCATCCAGCAGGGTTTCGAGCACCGTCAGGCCGGCCTGCCAGTACTTATGGCCTTCCTCGCCGAGGTAGCGGCCCAGGCGGAGCAGCCCCTGCGCCGTGATGGCGGCGGCGGAGCTGTCGACGGGTTCGTGATCATTGTAGGGATCGGAGGGGCGGTTCAGATAGTCGCCCATGCGGGCCAGGCCGGGCGCGCCGGTATCCCAGTACGGGATGCCGTCGGTTGCGGTATTTTCGATGTAGAAGTCGGCGGTGGCGCGGACGGCTTCGAGGAACAGCTTCTCTATTTCGTCCTTCCCGCCCAGCGGCTCCAGTTCCGCTTCCGGAACCGTGCGGAGGTATTCGAGCTGCTCGGCGAAGCCGGTGACGGCCCAGGCCAGCCCGCGGGTCCAGGTGGTGAAGCCCGAGAAGCCCTGCTGGGTATTGGGGCAGCGGTAGTTGCCGTCGTTGACGTTGAAAATGCTTTCGTGGGCAGTGCGGCCCCGGACATCATAGCTGTCCCGGCCCTGTCCGTAGTATATGGCGTAACGGGCGGTGGCTTTGGCGTGCAGTACAGCTCTTTCGAGCAAAGAGATGGACATATCGTTTTCGGCCATGATGCTGTGACCGAGCTCGTGCGCGACAACCAGGGAACGAAGGGTACGGATGGTGTCGACAAAAAGAGAATGAGGGCCGTTGAAGGAATAGATGTAACCGCCGTCGGGGATAGGCGTCCAGCGGCGCGCCTGTACGGCGCCCGACAGTTTGAGGGCCATCTGATAGAACCGCTCCTCCCAGTCGTTATGCGGAATGACGCCCTCCCGCATCAGGCGCAGCAGACTGCCATAGGTGCTGATGTTGTTGAAGCCGTGGTCGTGTACGCCAAAGTGGCTGACGTGGGAGTCCATCTCATCAACGGTGGAGTTGCGGCCCATTTCCAGGAAGGTTTCCTCGCGGGTGGCATCGTAGTGCAGCAGTACGGAGCCGTATTGAAAGCCCTGGGTCCACTCCGTCCAGCCCCGGGTGGTGTATTTTCCTCTGACGGTAAAAACCGGAGAACCCTGGCTGGCATCGTATTCTTCGTGCATAAGCAGAATTTTCTGTGCGGAGAGCCGCCAGAAGTGCTCTATTTTGGATTGGAGGGCGGGAGGGGTAAGTTGTTTGTTGATTTGCATATGTTGGTTGTTTCGTATTTTATTTTACTCAGTTATAATTTTCTTGTATTTTTAATTTAAAAAACTTAAAAGTTAACAAGTGAGTTACCTGGTGTGGTGGAGTAAATTTTTTTATCGTAAGGTATCCACAAGGTTAGAAGTTTTAATTTTAAGGTGCGATTTCACCTACGTACCCTTTCGGTTTCTATATTCATTCAGTCAGGAGGCGCCGCCTGACGCCCCAATCTAAGCGACCAGTCCCCGGTAGTGCGTCGATTCCTGGAATATCCCCCCGCTTTTCTCAAAAAAGTCCTTATTCGTTTGGTACACCCCATCATCCGGTTTTGCCCATTTTGCTTCAGGGTAGGGATGGTAGCTCATCATTTCCTCCCAGTTTTTGTAATTCTGCCAGCCGTTGGTTTCCTGCAGGCCGATGTTCAGGCCCGGGAAGGCCGGCAGGCGGGCGGCGACGTTTTTATTCCATTCTACGAGTATGGGATTGACCGTCAGATCGGCACAGAAGCAGGGGACTCTTCGTTCGTAGGCCACCTGGGCGATTTTCATCGTCATGCTGAGTGTTTTGGCGACGGCCTTGACGGCGATGGCATTGTAGCCCTGTTCGATGCGCTCCAGGGTGTCTTCGTCGGTGTGGGCGCTTTCGTCGGCGGCGACGCGCGGGCCGCGTTCGGCGATATCCTGGACGGATTCCTGGTTGCGTTCGCCGAAGGGTTCTTCCAATACGGCGATGCGGTCGAGGGCGCCGATCTGTTCGGCGTAGTCGAGGAAGCGGTGCAGGGTTTCCTTCTTGTCATAGCGGCCGTTGGCGTCGAAGTAGTAGGGGATTTTGCCGTCGGGGGTATGCGGTGTTTCGCGGTGGGCCAGCGTATCGTGGATGGCCTTCAGGAAAGCCTTGTCTTTCTCCAGCATTTGCTGCTGATCGCCGGACGCGCCGATTTTGATTTTCATAATAAAAAAGCCTTCCTCAGCGAGCTTTTCGATTTCTTTCATAGGCGTTCCGTAACCCAAGGCAGGAATGGCGGCCACCTTGTCGTGCCGGGCGGATAATCCGGGGTGATAGGCTTTGGGGATCATCTCATCAAAGTTGTCGTAGCCGTTTTCGGCGGCGTAGAGCAGCCAGGCGGCATTATCGAGAGCGACCAGCGCATTGAGCGCGAAGGTCTTGCGCAAGTCGGGCTGCCGGGTGATGGTTTTTCCGTATTCGTGCACCTGGGGGTACAGCTCGTCGAGCAAGGCAATGGGATCGGTGAAGGACTGCCCGTTGATGAGTTGCAGGGCGCGTTCGCCCATGGCGTACATCAGTGCGTTGCCGCCCTCTTCGGTATGGCCGGCGAAGACGCGGGCGTCGGACCAGAGGACGCTCTGGGTGCCCAGGCCGATTTTGCCTGTACCGGATTCGCTTTCCAGGTAGGCGATGGTTTGCCAGACACCGGTGATCTGGCCGCCCTTAAAGCCGAAAGGACGGCGCAGCGGCTGCCGTTCGAAGTTGAAGTTGACGCGTTGTACTCGTATCGGTTTCGGCATAGTTTGCGGTTGATTGATGAGAAAACCGGGGGCGATGGCGGCGCCCGCCAGGGCGGTCCCGGTGTGTTTGAGAAAGCTGCGGCGGTTGAGGAGGGGTGTCATATTTTTCAGTGTTAAAAGGTGTTACTACGAAGTTTAGAAGTTTAGGCGCCACGGCCTTGCGGGCGTGGCTGGTTTAGAAGTTTAGTCACCGCCCCTGCTGGGGCGACTGGTTTAGCAGATCTGAAACCGAAAACTTCATTTTCAGATTGGCTAAACTCCTAAACAGCGAGCCCAGCGGGCGAAGCGCTAAACTTCTAAACTAACCGGAGGCATTTCAGTCCGAAACCTTATCGCTCGTTCCGGGCTTTCCATTCTCCTCCGGAATTGCATTCATCGTATACCAGACTTCTCCTGACCAGAGTTTCCTTCCCTCGGTGCTGCTCATATCCTCCGGCAGCCGGAGGTAGAGTACCCGGCCCGGCTGTACGCCGGTGATGCGAAGCCTGGCCTTCTTTCGATCTTCAGACAGGTCCACGCTTTTTACCGGAAGCCTTTCCAGGTCTTTCTTCGGACCTCCGTAGGCGGCGCTGGGTTCGTACCACCACTGCCGGATTTGATAGTCGCCGGGCTGGTTGCCCTGATCTTCGCCGAGCGCTTCGGTAAATTCGATTTCGAGACCATCGGGCGTAGCGCGGACGGTCAGCATTTCGAAGACAGGCTGGCCGGTATAGCTGAGTTTTTGCAGGCCGTACTGGCTGTTGCCCCATCCCCAGTTGCCGTTCATACCGACCCCGCCGGCGTAGAGGGCGCCGTCGGGGCCCCAGACCAGCCGGTTGATACCGGCCTCCAGTCCCTGGCTGAAGCGAAATACGGCGCCCTGGTATGCGCCCTCAACTTTTTCCAGAAAGACTCGCTTCAGGCCTCCGTGGGTGACTTCGCCGTGCAGCATCTGGTTCTGGTAGGGGCCCACATTAAGCGGGACCGGCTGGCTGGGGGAGTTGCCGATCTCATTCTGCGGCAGCCAGACGGCGGGGGGCGTCATGGTCTGTCCGTCGTAGCGATCGCCGGTGTGGAAGCGGCAGCCGTGGAAGTCGCCGGGGCGAACGTGAATGACTTTACAAGAGGGCACCCACTGGCCCTGGTTTTCCGTAAGGAACAGCTCGCCGTCGACGCCGCGCCCAATACCATTGGGTTGACGCAGGCCGGTATTGATAATGGTGTAGTTTCCCTCCCGGTCGATTTTGATGGTAGTTCCCCGGTCGGGATGTTGTTCTTCGTGCGCCATCAGGCGCATGGCCAGCCCCAGGGTGGCGTAGAAATAGCCGTCTTCGTAGGCCAGGCCGTAGGAAAATTCATGAAAGTCGGCTGTGGCGCCGAAACTGTTACAGATAGCGCGGTACTCGTCGGTGATGCCGTCCTGGTTATGGTCGATGAGCTGGGTGAGCTCCTGCTTTTGCAGTACGAAGATATCGCCGTCGACGACTTTTATGCCCAGTGGCTCGTGGAGCCCGGCGGCGATGCGTTGGATTTCGATCCGGCTGGTATCGCCGGTTTCCACGCCGCTGAGGGCGTATACGGCGCCCAGGGAATCCCAGGTAGTGACGAGCAGGCGGCCGTCGGGCAGGAAATCCATGGCGCCGACGCGGGGCCGGAATCCTTTGGGCCGGATCCTTTTCAGGTCAAAGGCAGGGTGAACGCCGGCGACGGGCGTACCAAAGCCCGGCTGCGGTTGCTTTTTGGTCTGGCGGGTCACCGGTTCAGGCAGGGGGGCGGCTGTTTTTTTTGCTTTCTTCTCCGCGGGTTTCAGCGATAGAATATAGTTCACCATGCGCCTGAGGTCGTCGAGCTCGAGGTGGGGATGCGGATTCATAAGCGTTTCTCCCCAGACACCCGATCCGCCGGTTTGGATCTTGAGAGCCAGGTTTTGAATATTTTCTCTGTTTTTGGGGTAACGCGCGGCGATCTGCTGATAGGCCGGGCCGATGGTCTGCTGTTCTACGGCGTGGCAGGTGTTGCAGCCACTCCGGTCGAGCCAGTACTGACTGTTGTTGGCAGAAACCGTCCGTTCGGGAGGCGCCGGAGGGGCTAGCGGCTCGAAATCCATCCGGAGCAGGGTTTCGCCGTTGGCGGCCAGGACTATCGTGTCGATCGTTATTTTGGTATCTGCAGGAATATCTTTGGATTGGAAGGTGCGCAGTAGTGCCGGTCCGCCCGCGGATTCGGGCAGGTATTCAGGCCGCTCGGTGATGTTTATTTTTTGGCCGTTATCCAATTCGATTTCGTACTGAAGGGTGAGCCGGTTCTCGTTCAGGCGGTAGCCTTTGAAAACTGGCCTGACGGTCGATTGCCGTCCGGCTTGTTGGAGGGTCCACACGGGCTGTTCGCTTTCAGCTTCCCAGTAGGTGGTTCCCCAACTGGTGGGCTGCACGGTTTTGACATCATTGTAGGCGGCCCCGTTCATCGCAATACCGCCCCGCCAAACCTTATGTAGGCTGCAGTGCTGCGCATCGTAAGCGGCGTAGGCTTCCTCATGCAGCGCCAGGGTGATCATCCGCGGCCGCTGGTCCAGCACCGAGCGGATGACCCAGGGATCGCGGGGGCGATCGGCGGGGGCTTCCCGGCGGCACTGGAGGAGCAGGCTTCCGCAAAAAATGATAAGCAGGAATGCGCTTCTTTTCAAAACGAGCGGATTTAGGTGAACCGTCGTTCCAATAACGGGAATATTGTTGGGTTTCCCTTACCTCAGCTAGGACACAAACACGCAGAGAGGAGACAAATAGATATACCTACTTAATTGGTTCGAGAAATTTCTCAAACCAATTAAGTCGAGTATAAAAGCCGTGACGCATCTCTCTGTGCCGGGTTTGGTGCTTCAGCGGCTCTTGAGGAAAGTGGATGGCGGAAATCGCAAACAATTTCCGGGTTAAGAACGGCACAGGGCCCCGTTGCGAGAGCGGCGGGGCGTAGGTCATTTACCTTCCTTTCACTCCTTTCTGAGAAGGATTTTAGTCCTGCAGCCAGAGCGGCACGAAGAAAGAAGGGGCCTCCTCTCGCCTTCAAGGGCCTAACGATACCCCACATCTTAACCCTATCCTTTAAATAGATAAGCCGTGCTACTTCGGCTGCCGGCTGCTGCCCGTTTCCTCCACCGATTCGGTCAGCCGGTCGTCCAGCTGTTTGACGAGGGGGGTAGAGCGCCGAATCCTGGCGTTCCACGTGTTGTAAAAAGGTGGCATAATCGTGACCGTAGGAGATGTGACACAGGAGGTTGTTTTGTTATTGAAGAGGTATATGCTATTGGCAGCCAGCCGGTCGAGGTTGGGGGGGCAGGGACAGTGTATCACTGTAGGCGCCGAGGAAGGCGTTCATGTCTTTGCTGGTGATCCAGAGAATGTTGGGCCGGTCGGGCGGCACGGACTCATTATGGCGACAGCCAAATTGAAAAAACAGGAGGAGAGTCAGGGAAAAGCCGGGTATATACGGTTGGTGCTATTTTAGTATATATGGTGTTAAGTTGATGAATTTAGCGCCGCGGCCCTGCGGGCGCGGTTGTTTAGGGTGTTAGCAGGATTACCCCCTTTAGTCCTGCTAAACTATTAAACTCAACCAGTCAAATGTAACAAAATTTACTGTTCCACACGATTCCAAACCTGGGTGACAGAAATAAGGGTCGAGGAACTCAAAGGTAAACCAGCATAAAGAGCAAGAACCCAAGAATCAGGAGAATCCAGACGACGATTTCCGCGGGGCCGTAGGCGCTTTTCCGTTTGTTGATTTCATCGAGAGGTCTTTTTTCAGGACTTTCCATATCCGGCTGCGTTTGATGAAACAGGGCGTTTTCGGGTGCGACTCTGAAAAATTAAGGGAAGACGACGGTCGGGCGGAGGAAAAAAGAGGGGAAAAGGGGGAAAATCATACGGATTTTAAAGGTTCGCCGGTTTACTTTTCTGCGAAGGAATTTATGTAGGCCCGGGGCGACTGTCCAAACTGTTTTTTGAAGCATTTGCTGAAATACTTGGGATCATTGAACCCGACCTGGTAAGACAGCTCGCTGATCGAGCTATTTTGTTCCAGCATCATCCGGGCGGCGGTTTTGAGGCGGTGAGTTTTGATGAGTTCGTTGATCGACAGGCCGGTGATGGATTTAATTTTCTCGTAGAGCACCGTTCGGCCCACCGCCATTTCACGGGTGAAGAGGGCGACATCGAGCTTAGGGTCGCTGAGGTGTTGGTCGATGATGGCGACAGCCTTTTGCAGAAGGGCTTTATCGGAGGCGGAGGTAGTGAGTTGTTCCTCTTTCATCCAGAGGTCATTTTTATACTGTTCGATCAGCTGCCGGCGGGTGGAGATGATATTTTGCAATTTGTAGCGGAGGGCATCCGTACGGAAAGGCTTGGTAAGATAGTCGTCGGCGCCGGCCTGCAGTCCTTCCAGCTCGGCGTCGGAGGAGGTTTTGGCTGTCAGGATAATGATAGGGATGTGGGAGGTCGCGGGATCCTTCTTCAATTGCTGACACAGCTCAAAACCGTTGTAGCAGGGCATCATGACATCGGTCAGAATAAGATCGGGATGATGCCGGCCGGCCAGGGCGATACCCGTTTTTCCGTGGGCGGCCTCAACGATCTCGAATTCATCGCGAAGGCATTGTTTGATGAAGGTGCGCATATCGTCATCATCTTCCACCACCAGCACGGTAGGTCTTTCGCGATAGGGAGGAGGAGGGAGTTCGGCATCCCGGGCAGGGTAATTCACATAGGCCGCATTGAGCGTGGAAAGCGTGCGGGCTTTTTGAGGGGTGAGGTTTTGACGTATTTCCTCCGGCTGATAGGCGGTCCGGTCAATGGGAATCTGTACCCGGAAACTGGTTCCCTGCCCGGGACCATCTACCTGGCTTTCCACCTGAATGGCTCCATAGTGTAGTTCTACGAGATGATGCACCAGGGAGAGTCCGATGCCGGCGCCGTCCGACTTGCGGTCCGCCCTGTCGCGCACCTGATAGAAGCGCTGGAATACGTTTTTCAGATCTTTCTCCGGAATACCCGTACCGGTATCTTTGACTTCGATTTCGAGGTGTCGTGATGCACCGTCCGGCTGTAATGTCCGGAAGTAGACGGCGACTTTCCCTCCGCGGGGCGTAAACTTGAAGGCATTGAACAAGAGGTTGTAAACAATTTTCTCCAATTTATCCTTATCGACCAATCCCTCCACTATTTCTTCCTTGGCGTAGAAAGAAAAAGACACGCCCTTTTGCTGCGCCAGATGATCGAAGGAATCGATGATGAGCCGGAGGTGGCGGACGATATTTTCGCGGCTTACCTCCAGGTGAAGCACGCCTCCTTCCAGTTTGGACAGGTCCATAATCTGTGTAACCAGCCGCAGCAGTCGTCGGGCATTGCGCTCCAGCATTTGCAAACTCCGTTTCTGAACCGGCGAGAGGTTGGGCCCTTTTTGCAAGTTGGCTACGGAGCCGAGGATGAGCGTGAGCGGTGTCCGGAATTCGTGAGAGATATTGGTGTAAAAGCGGGTTTTTAACTCATCCATATTGCGGAGTTGCTCGGACTGTTCTTCGATTTCCCGATAGGCCTGTGCGTTGTCGATAGCGATAGCGATATAAGCCGCGAGATTTTTTAACACCTGCAGGTGAAAAGGCGAATATGCTTTGGCTTTGGGACTTTTCACGATCAGGATGCCGATTACCTTCTCGCTGGCGGCGCGCAGAGGCAGATAGATAGCAGATTGATAAGGGGTGCCGGCATCGTAGCGTTCAGGCACATCCTCGAAATAGGCCCCGATCTCGTATTCGAGTTCATTCATGAAGATGGTCTCTCCGTTATGGATGGCCCATACCGATAGGTGATGCTGATCGCTGAGAGGAATTTCCAGTTTTGAAAGCGGTTTCTCTGGAGTCTCGAATGCAAAGAAGTCGATGACGTTCCGGGAAGGGTTAATCTGACCGATGCTGAAATTGGGCGCGTCCATCAGGGCATTAAGGCTTTCGTAGATCTTTGCCATAATTTCCTCGATCTTAATGGTAGAGGTAATATTCTGACCTATTTCACTGAGCAGGCGGATATTGCGGTTTTGTTGTTCAAGGTGCTGCTTCTGAACTTCGATCTGATCTTTCTGGGCGAGTACAGCCTGGCGGCTTTCATCCAGTTCGGTATTGGCTCTTGACAAGGCACCGGTGCGTTGCCGAACGAGGTGCTCCAGATGTGCTTTCTGGGCCTTCAGCCGCAGGATTCGCAGGCGTATGACCCCAATGCTTGCGAGAAAGAGAAAGAGAAAGAGAGAACGGCGAAAAATCGGGGTATTCCACCAGGGAGGCAGGATGCGGATGTGGATGAAATCGCCGCTTTCATTCCAGCGGCCGTCGTTATTGGTGGCTTTTACCCGAAAGGTATACGCTCCTGGGTCCAGGTTGGTATACGTGGCATAACGCTGGTCGGCGTCGATATAGGTCCAGGCATTATCGAAGCCTTCCATTTTATAGGCGAACCGGTTTTTGGAGGCGGCGGCGAAGTGTAGGGCGGTAAACTCAAAAGAAAAGACGCTTTCCCGGTAACTGAGTTCCAACTCCTGGGTGTATTCAATGGCGCGGGAAAGAATCACTTTTTCACCGATGGTATCTCCGGGGTGAACGGGTTGGTTGAAGATCCGGAGTTGGGTGATCGCCACTTCCGGCAAGAAGGGATTGAGCCGGATACTGTCGGGGAAAAAGGCGGTAACGCCATTGACCCCACCAAAGAAAAACTCTCCTTCCCGGCTTTTAAAGTAAGCCCCTTCATTAAATTCATTGCTCTGCAAACCATTTTCGGCGTAGTAATTATCGAAGGTTTCTGTTTTGGGATTGAAGCAGGAAAGCCCTCCGTTGGTGCTGAGCCACAGGCGGCCGTGCCGGTCCTTGAGTATGCCCAGGATGGTGTTGTTGGGTAATCCGTCGTTAGTGGTATAATGCCGGAAAATCTCCGTTTTGGGGTCGAAGTGGTTGAGTCCTGCGCCGGTTCCGATCCAGAAAGCCCCGTCTTCTTCTTCAAGGATGCACTTGACTTCGTTGCTGGATAGACTGTTGGGATCGGCTGGGTGATGTTTGTAGTTTTTGAAGGAATGATGCTGAGGGTCGAATCGCGACAGTCCGGAGTCAAAGTGACCCACCCAGAGGTAACCATTACGGTCCTGATGCAAACAGTTGATGGAATATTTATTGGAAGGTAAGGGAATGGGGCTTTCGTTGGGGAAATAGCGAAAGCTATGGCCGTCTTTTTTCAGCTGTGTCAGGGCATGAGTGCTGGCGCCGAACCAGGTTTGACCATTGCGGTCGATCAAAATGTCGCGTACCGACCAGGCCAGGTAGCTTTCCGGATCGAGTTCGTGGTGGTGGAAGTGGGTGAATTGCTCTTTGGCGGGATGAAACTTACTGATTTTATAATCGAAATAGCCTAACCACAAAAAGCCGCCGGGATCGGGCTCGATCACGCCGACGATTTGCCCGGAAGGGCTGTTCTCGTTGTCTGCTTGTTTTTCGTAGATTTCAACGCTGCCGGTTTGGCGGTCGATGCGGTTGAGCCCGCTTTTTGTGCCCACCCACAAGGTTTCTTTTCCATCTTCATAGATGGCGTATACGTCGTTATCGTTGAGGCTGTTGGGGTTGGAAGGGTCCCGGTAGTAATGCCGGAACTGTTTGCGATTATTGTCGATGAGATTTATCCCACCTTTTACGGTAGCAATCCAGAGTACGCCTGTGCGATCTTCCATCAGACCGGCAATTGCATTATTGCTGAGGCTAAAAGACAACACATCAGAATGTTCATAGTATTCGACCCTGGAGCGGTCAGGTGGCACGCGAAGCAGTCCGAATTCTATCTGCACGCCGCCGATCCAGACGTATCCCTTGCTGTCCTCCAGTAAGTATTGTGCTTTGCTGACTGGTTGAGTGACGGGCAGCGGGGTGAATTTTTTCTCACCTGGTTTCAGGAAAAAAACACCCGTTTCGGCGCCTACCCAAATTTCACCACGCCGGGTTTCGAGCAACCCGTAGATGCCGTCAGTGCGGGCGTGTGCGGGCGTGGAGGGGGCATAGAGGTATTGTTCAATTCTGTATTCTCCGGTGCCGGTATCACAGGAAAAGCGATTGACGCCGCCAAAGCGGGTGCCGACCCAGATGTTGCCCCGGCTATCCTGCAGTAAGGTGCGAACATAGTTGTTCGACAGGCTCTGCAGTGGGTTTTCCGGATCGTGTTGAAAGCGCAGGCATTTACCGGTAACGGGGTCGAAGCGAGCAAGGCCTTCCTTGGTGCCGACCCACACGAACCCATGGTCATCCTGGAGGAGCGTCATGATTGTGTTGTCCGGCAGACTTTTTGGATTTTCCGGATTGTGATAATAGCGGGTGAAATCATTTGTCAAACGGTTGTAGCGGTTGAGTCCGTTGGCTGTTCCGATCCAAATGGCGCCGTTGCGATCTTCCAGAATCGTCTGACTCATAGTCTTCAAGAAACGAAATTCGGTGGCCAGGTCGTCGGAAATGGAGTGGGGGTCTGCCGGGTCGTGCAGGTAGTGATGAAATTGTTGGTGGACGGGGTCGTAGCGATCAAGGCCGCCGGATCGATAGCGGATCCAAATCTGACCGGAGCTATCTTCAAATAATTCAGAGATCCATTTACCGTGAGGACTGTTTTTTAGTTTTGGATCGGGGCGAAAAATGCGGAAATGATATCCGTCGAAGCGGTTCAGCCCGTCTTGGGTGCCGACCCAGATAAACCCGCGCCGGTCTTGAATTACATCGGTGACCAGGGAATGGGAAAGACCTTGTTCCAGGTTTAAATGCTTGAAACGCAGCTGTTGCTGAGCGGTTAAGCCGGTAAAACCGATAACCGTCAGACAGAAGATTAGGTTCAGGTGTTTTTTGCCGTACATTGCCTTAGAGATAACTTCTCAAGTCGTATGAGGGAGAAGTTAGGACAAGAATGGATCAGTACCAAGTACTGGGAGAAATAAAATAGAGGAAATACCAAATAGCAGTCGAAAAATACAGTCGGCAGTCACGCTGAACTGCCGCGCACGCCGTAGTCTTCGACACTCGCTCAAGCGAGTTTGGTGAGCGACTAAACGAAAAAAGGCCGATCTGCTTTCAAGATCGACCTTTTGGTGGGTGATGGCGGACTCGAACCGCCGACCTCCTGCGTGTCGGGCAGGCGCTCTAAACCAACTGAGCTAATCACCCGTTTTAATGAGCGACTGCAAATTTAGGAAATAAATTGCTTTCGTCAAGTATTCAAACCCCAAAAACGCAATTCTGGTAAAATTTGCTCCGGATACCAAAAGCAATAATTGTGGAAAACAATCATATGGATCATTTTTCCTTTGCCAAGCTGCTCATCATCACCGGCGCCGTCCTGCTCTTCGGAGGCCTGCTCTGGTATTTTTTCGGCAACAAGCTATCCTGGCTGGGCAACCTGCCGGGCGACATCCGCATCGAGGGGGAGAACTTCCGCTTTTACTTTCCCATCACGACGATGATTCTGCTGAGTTTGCTGTTTTCCCTGTTGCTCTATCTTATCCGCCGGTTGTTCGGTTAAATGGAGGCCACCGAGCCTCCATCCACCCGGTATATCGAGCCGGTGATGAAGCTGGCCCGTTGGGAGGCCAGAAAAGCGACCCGAGCAGCCGTCTCGGTAATGGTACTGGGTCGGTGGAGGACTATATGGGGCCGTTGATTATTTAAAAAATTGGCTTCTGCCTCTTCTATCCAGCCTCCAGTTCACCCCAGCGCTACATCCAGCACCATCATCACCGAGAAGCCGGTGAGCGTGGCCATAGTTGCCAGGTCGGTGTTGCCGGAGAGTTGAGATTCCGGGATGAGTTCCTCGATGACCACGAAGATCATAGCCCCGGCGGCGAAGGCCAGTGCATAGGGGAGGATGGCCTGCATGGTAAGTACGGCAATCGCTCCGATTACGCCTCCGAGGGGTTCAACGAAGCCGGAAAGCTGTCCGTAAGCAAAGGATTTCCGGCGCGAAAAGCCCTCCCGGCGCAGCGGGACCGAGACGGCTGTGCCTTCCGGGAAGTTTTGCAGGCCAATGCCGATGGCCAGTGCGACAGCGGCGCCCAGGGTATAGGCCGGCAACCCGTGCGCCACCGCGCCGAAGGCAACGCCGATGGCCAGCCCTTCCGGAATATTGTGAATGGTAATGGCCAGCACCAGCAGAATACTGCGCTGCAGACTGCTGGGAGGGCCTTCCGCTTCTTCTTCCCCAAATCCTACGTGAAGGTGTGGAAGAACTTTGTCGATAGCCGCCAGAAATATACCGCCCAGCATGAAGCCGACCAAAGCGGGGAACCAGGCAGGCAGCGCACTTTCCTCCTTTCCCATTTCGATTGCCGGGGCAAGCAGTGACCAGAAGCTGGCCGCTATCATAACGCCGGCGGCAAAGCCCATCATCGCGTCGAGGAACTTCTGAGAAACATCTTTGAATATAAAAACCAAGGCGGCTCCGAGAGCAGTCACCCCCCAGGTGAATAGCGTGGCAAATAAGGCCTGCACGGCGGGATGGAATGGGGCAATCCAGTCAATGAGCCAGTTCATAGTGCGTGATTAGTTGTTCCAGTAAGTTCCCAAAATAGGGCTTTTAAACAGTATGTGAAACTGTGATGGTGAAAGCTTTAATTTTCGAATCGTGGTTATGTACGGGCTAATCACAGCAATAGCCAGGCCCCGTCCTCCCATCTCACTACGCGATTCGGTCGGGGTGAACATCTAGTGCGCCGGAGGCACTAGTTATTATGCACTACAAAGCGCCGGAAGTTTTGCTTCAGCTCTTCGAAATCCTGCATAAATTTTTGAACTTCAATTCGCATTTCACTATGGTCCCATAGCCCTTCCGTATCGGGTTCGAGATTCTGGGAAATTCGCTTTTCGTGCAGGATGATCTGGTGGCGGAATTCGTCGATGTGCTGTAGTTTTTTCAATAGGATGCGACGGTATTCATTGACGTGTTCCAGGATGGACAGGTATTTCGGATGGCGATGAAGGACCTGCGCCAGTTCGGTTTGAAAGATTTTGATCTGGTCCTGGTAAAAATTGAGCTGGCTGAGCCATTCCCGGTGCTCTTTGTGTTGCATGCTGCCGATAAAGGTTAAGTCGGTCATAATGGAAAGTTTTGGTAAAAGACAGCCAACTAAAAATTAGAGTAATTTTCAATCAGAAATGATGACAATTATCATCAGGGTGATGACTTTCCGTAATTAAACCGGTTGATTAACAAACCAGCACCCTGTTCATTGCACAAGTTGGTAATTGATTGTAGTTTTAGCCAAAAAATATGTTCGAAAATATACTGGACAATCTGGAGGAGGTGGCAATTTCTGCGGCCATTATTCTCGGCACTATATTGGTCGCCTTTATTTTCAACCGGCTTTTCCGCCGTTTTATCCATCGTTCGACGCTGATTATACGCAACGACCCAACCAGCTATCAGTTTTTACGGCATGCTGTGACGGCGATCATCTACGTTATCGGTTTCAGTTGGGCAGTGTATACGTTGCCTGGTTTGAGGACAGTGGCCAATTCCCTGCTGGCGGGAGCAGGTATTCTGGCCGTAGCGGTAGGTTTTGCTTCTCAACACGCGCTCAGCAATGTGATCAGCGGTTTGTTTATCATTATCTTCAAACCTTTTCGGGTCAACGACCGGTTGCGCATCCGCGATACGCTATACGGAATAGTGGAGGACATTACGCTCCGCCATACTGTGATTCGCGATTTTGAAAATCGCCGGATCATCATTCCGAATGCTGTCATCAGTGATGAGGTTATCGTCAATTCGGATTTCGAAGACGACAAAATATGCAAGTTTTTCGAACTTGGTATCGCCTACGGGGCCGATCTGGACCGGGCCAAGGAGATTATCCGGGAAGAAGCGAAAAATCACCCCAATCTCATAGATGGACGCAGCCCTGAGCAAATTGCCATGGGGCAGGATATGATCGTCATACGAATGCTTCACTGGGGCGAATCAGCCGTCAACCTGCGGGCTTACCTTTGGGCGCAGGATACCGCGGCAGCTTTCGCCATGAGCTGTGATTTGTACGAAACGATTAAAAAGCGGTTTGATGCGGAAGGTATTGAAATCCCTTATCCCCACCGTGCCATCGTATACAAAAACGCAGTGGAGAAGCCGGAATCCTGATAGGGAAAATGAACTTGAGAAGCAGGCGCTTTTTGGCTATCTCAAAAGAAAATAGTATATTTTGCCCAGCCCCATCATCTAAATCCCACATAACTTTTTTCAATTCAAACTGGGACCATTTTGTTCAGCATAAGTCGCTCATTAAACAATTTTGACCATCAGGACGTTGATTTATTAGTGTACGCGCAAACAAAGTGGCTTGGCCGATTGTATAATATGGCTCCGCACCTTACTGGGCCTCCCCATCGGCAGGTAAAAAGTTGAAATTATTTGAAGTATTTACGTCAAACATTTCTTTAGAACTAATCAAAATTTTTCCGGAATATTTTTATGGAATTTAAACTGTTCACACCCTACGACCGTGCTTCCATGGCTGAAACCTGGCAAGTGGTAGATTTTCTATACGAGCACCTGGATGAGTATGGCGATGCCCGGCAGGATATTCTCAAAGCGATTCAATACGCTATGAAAGAACGGCCTTCCCTCGGAGGGTTTGTTCTCGGTGGTTACGTCGAGGAGGAACTGGTAGGCGTGGTAGTTATTAACAAAACCGGTATGGAAGGATACATCCCGGAAAACATCCTGGTTTATATCGCCGTAAACGGGGAGTACCGCGGCAAAGGCTACGGCCGCAAGCTGATGCAGAAAGCAATTGAATCGGCTGACGGAGATATAGCCTTGCACGTCGAGGCTGACAATCCTGCTCGCCATCTGTATGAAAAACTCGGCTTTGAGAATAAGTATCTGGAAATGCGGTTGAAACAGTCCGCCGGATCAGCCAGAGCGCAGAAAAATTCCAAAGCGGAAGTCGAAAACTAAGCAACATAATTCATCTAACCTTTCCTAAAAGAGGATTCATAATGCTGGTTATCGAGATAAAAGATAATGAAAATATAGACCGGGCCTTGAAGCGGTATAAACGGAAATACCGGGATACGCAGCTTATCAGGGAAATCCGCAAACGCCGGGAGTTTACCAAGCCTTCGGTGCGCCGGCGCCATGAGCGGCTCAAGGCCGCTTATCGCAAGCGCAAGGAGCAAGGCGGCGGTCTGTAATTTGCGTTTTAGTTCTTTGAAATAACGGAAGGAGGCAATTTCTAAAAAGTATTCATGCATCCGATTGACATTGCTATTTTTGTGCTCTACTTCCTGGCTATGCTGGGCGTAGGTTTTTACTTTTTCAAGACGAATAAAACCACTGATGACTACTTTGTTGGCGGGCGAGGAATGGGTGCCTGGCATATCGGGCTGTCTGTAGTCGCTACCGATGTAGGGGGCGGCTTTTCCATCGGTTTGGGCGGCCTGGGTTTTCTGCTTGGTATCGCCGGCTCCTGGATGCTCTTCACGGGGCTGATCGGCGCCTGGCTTAGTGCCGTACTGTTGATTCCCAAGATACGGGCGCTTACTGAAAAACGCTCGTTACTCACTTTTCCCCAACTTTTCGAACATCTGTATAACGGCCGGGTAGCGCTACTGGCCGGTGTTATTTCGGCTATCGGTTATCTGGGATTCACGAGTTCTCAGTTATTGGCAGGAGCCAAACTGGCTTCCGCCACTTTTCCTGCACTGAATCTGCAAACCGCCCTGCTCGTAATGGGGGTCATCGCGGTGGTTTATACCGTTGCCGGCGGTTTGAAAGCTGTCATCTATACTGATACCATACAGTGGATAATTCTAATGAGCGGTCTGATTTTCATCGGGCTGCCCATCGGTTATTTTTCGGTGGGCGGTATGGAAGGGATCCGCTCAGCCCTGCCGGCCGAATATTTGTCACTACAAAATATCGGCTGGGCGGAACTGGTCAACTGGGCCGTCACCATCATACCCATCTGGTTTGTAGGCATGACTCTTTACCAGCGGATTTACGCCTGCCGGGATGAAAAAACTGCGCGTCGCGCCTGGTACATCGCGGGGCTTTTTGAGTATCCCATCATGGCTTTCATGGGGGTGCTGTTAGGCCTTTTCGCCCGGGTAGGGGCGGAGCAGGGCATGTTCGAATATATGGGCTATGCTGGCTCTGCGGGAATGGATGCGGAAATGGGTTTACCCATGCTGCTGCGCACCGTATTGCCGATGGGGCTGATGGGGTTGATGCTCTCGGCTTATTTTTCAGCTATTATGTCCACCGCTGACAGTTGCCTGATGGCAGCTTCGGGCAATGTTGTTACCGATATCATTTCCAAGTTTACCCCATTAGAGGGCAGCAAGCAAATACTTCGCATTTCTCAGATCACTACTTTCCTGATTGGTGCTTTCGCCCTGCTTATTGCTCTGCAAATGCAGAACGTGCTGGAACTGATGCTGCTTTCTTATGCTTTTATGGTCTCTGGTCTGTTCATTCCGGTTATCGGCGGCCTGTACTGGAGACGCACAACGGCAACCGCTGCTTTCTGGGCTATGTTGCTCGGCGGCGGGGTCACCTTGACCTTTATCCTTTCCGATATGGGGCTGATGCCTTTTAGTGCGGTGCTTCCCTACGGATTAGACGCCAATATTGCCGGAATATCGGTTTCATTGTTAACCCTTATCGTATTGAGTCTGCTTACCAAACGCAAAACTGTCGTGGAACTTGAAGCGGAGTCAGGAGAAAAAGCTTATCAGTATGATCGAATCCGTTGATCCCTTGATCCATCAGGAGATGGTTGCACTCCGGCAACGATTACACGCACAACCTGAGCTGCCGGGAGAAGAGCACAAAACTGCAGCCCAGGTCGAGCAGGTGCTTCGGGGCTACGAGCCGGATTTACTCCTGGATAAACTGGGAGGAACCGGCGTTGCTGCCGTCTTTGAAAGTGGTAAACCCGGACCGGCGGTTCTTTTCCGGGCAGAACTGGATGCTTTGCCGATAGAAGAAATCAACGATTTTGAATACCGGTCGACCCGAAAAAACGTCTCCCACAAATGCGGGCACGATGGCCATATGGTCATCCTGCTGAGTCTGGCCCGGCGCATCGCGCAGCGACGACCAGCGAGCGGCAAGGTGATCTTGTTGTTCCAGCCCGCGGAAGAAACAGGGGAAGGCGCCATGAGGGTGCTGCGTGATCCGCGCTTCAGCCAGATCAGACCGGACCACGTCTTCGCCCTGCACAATCTGCCGGGATATCCAATGGGCGCCGTCGTTACAAAAAAAGGCGCTTTCACCGCTGGTGTTCGCAGCCTGATTATCCGCCTGCAAGGGAAAACCTCCCACGCGGCGGAGCCTGAGAACGGCCTAAACCCCGCCCAGGCGATTGCTGAACTGCTGCAACTGTGCGATAAGCTTACCCAACCCGATCCGGGAGCGCCGGACTTTACCCTGGTTACGCCGGTGCATGTCGTGATGGGAGAACGGGCCTACGGGGTTTCCGCCGGCTACGGAGAGGTTCACCTGACTATCCGCTGCTGGACGAAAGAGGTGATGCAGCAACTAGAAGAAGACTTACTCAATTTATCCAGAGATATTGCCCTGGCCCACGGGCTGGAGATCAATACAGAATGGACGAATGTGTTTCTGGCCAACTTCAACGACGAAGCATCCGTCGACCTCATTGAAAAAGTAACCCGGTTGTTGCAACTGGAATATGTAGAACGGCAACAGCCGCTGAAATGGGGAGAAGATTTCGGCGCCTTTACCCAGCGTTTTAAAGGAGCTATGTTTGGACTGGGAGCGGGAGAGGATACCCCCGCTCTTCACAATCCGGATTACGACTTTCCGGATGAAATTATCGAAACGGGCAGCAATATTTTATTTCAAATTGCCGTAACGTTCCTGGAATAAGTGTTTTTAGCTCAATGTGTATCCGCTGTTTTTGTCATTAAACCCATAATACCATGGCGTTTTTAAAATTGTACAAAGAGAAACTCAAACATAATTACGAGTTCCTGGATAACATCTTCAAGGAGCATGAAAAGGATTGGGCCGTCGTCACAAAATTGCTATGTGGCAATGAAGCTTACCTGAAAGAGTTGTTGGACCTGGGGGTCATTGAGGTGTGCGACAGCCGGATCAGCAACCTGAAAAAAATCAAGGAACTGAATCCGGAAGTACAAACTGTTTATATTAAACCGCCAGGCCGCCGCAATATCCGGGAGGTGGTCAAATATGCCGATGTGAGCTTTAATTCCGAGAGCTCTATTATCAAGCTGCTTTCTGAGGAAGCCGGCCGGCAAGGTAAAACTCATAAGGTCACCATCATGATCGAACTTGGAGACCTGCGCGAGGGCATCATGGGGGATCACCTGATCGATTTTTACGGATCGATATTCGAATTGCCGAATATTGAGATCACCGCTATCGGCGCTAACCTTAACTGTTTGCACGGCGTAATGCCCTCAGCCGATAAAATGATACAGCTGAGCTTGTACAAACAACTCATCGAGAGCAAATTCAATAAAAAAATACCCTTTATCACCGGCGGCACCTCCGTGACGCTCCCGCTTTTGTTACAACAGCAGGTGCCGCGGGCCGTAAATCACTTTCGCATAGGAGAAACACTTTACTTCGGCAATAACCTGGTGACCGAGCAACCTATTCCGGGTATGAAAACGGATGTTATCCGGCTGTACTCGGAAATTATCGAAATCACCAGGAAACCGAAAGTGCCGATCGGCATGATGGCAGCCAATCCTTCCGGGGAAACTTTTGAAGTGGATGAATCCGATTACGGAAAGTATTCTTACCGGGCCATCCTGGATGTAGGGCTGCTGGATATTTCCCCCGATTACCTCCTTCCGGAAAATGAAGACCTGCGTATCGTCAATGCCAGTTCGGATATGCTGGTCCTCGACCTGGGAGAAACGCAGAGTAACTATAAGGTGGGAGACCTGGTTTCCTTCCGCCTGAAATACATGGGCGCACTCCGCCTGCTGAATTCCGATTACATCGATAAAGTAGTGGTGTGAGCTGATATCATTCAACTTGTTCAATTACAACTGATTAATGGCAAAAGTAAGACCTAGAAAAGTCAAAATTTTAGAAGAATCATCAAAGTTTATCACGCTACTGTTCATCGATCATCAATGTCGAATGCAGCTGCCGAAAAATATGTTTAAGCGCCGCCTGGAACTGGGTATTTACCTGGTCATTAATCCCGGCGTGGCTCAACCTGTTTTGTAGAGACTATTGATAAAATTTAATGGATTATGTGGATTTCAAAAATCAAATCCCTTTTTTCTTCCGAAGAAGGATCTGAGGAAAAGATCGGCAAGATTAAATTCTTTAATCGCCGCCGCGGATACGGATTCATCGAATCGGAAAGTCTGGAAAAGGATGTATTCGTTCACGTAACGGATCTGGAAGATTACGTGTCAAAAGGCGATCACGTGACTTTTGAAGTACAACCCAGCGACAAAGGGCTGGAAGCAAAAAACGTTCGCCTGAAGAAGGCTTGATTGTATTTTTTTATTAAAATTCATTTTATTATGAGATGGAAAAAAAATTATACGATGGGGAAGGGCAAGTATTACTTCACCATCAAATCCACCCCAAATAATATCACCATTTTCAGAAAGACGAAGCAGGCTGCTGTGGACGCTTTTATGAAATATAAGCGCCTGGGTAAAGAAGTGGAATGGTTGGGAAAATGGGATGGTAAAAAATTCACGGAAAGCTCTGAGCCAGCGCTGACTGCTTGAGCACAAGCGCTTACAAAGGGGCTGTGATGGCCGCAACACAATACTACTGTGGCGCGCCTCTTCAGCCAATCCTTCCGCTACCAGATGCACCGGGCAACTTCCGTTGCTCGCATCTTGAAATAGAGAAATAAATTCCGGATTAACGTTTCCGGATAGTATTTTTATAATTGATAAATTCGGGTTATGAATGCGACAAAAAAAAGTAAGACAGAAGAACTGTATGGTAAAGCAATCCAATGGGTGAAACGTCGCGGTTTTTCAAAACTAAAAGTCAATCTGGATTCCGAAGAGTTTGACCTTGAAAAACCGACCTCTTTCAACCGCCAACGGGGCGATCGAACAGTGACTCCTGATCTGACCGCAGTACGCAGAGGTAAAAAATTCTACTTTGAAATTGCTATCAAAGCAGAAGATGTTCAGCGGGTAGTCAGTAAATGGAAACTGCTTTCCCGGCTGGCCGGACTGAAAAACGGCAAGTTTTACCTGTTGGCGCCTCACGGTCACCGTACCTTCGCTTCAAAACTCGTCAAACTTTATGGGATTAACGCTGAAGTAGTCAACTTGTAAATGCAGTCCCCTGCGTTCTGTTTTGTCCAAGAATTTAAAACTTAATACCATGCCTCAGAGAAGTATAAAAGTAAAAATCGTGAAAGAAACCAGTTCGACGGTAACAGTTCACTTTATGACGCTTAACCGGAAAATGCCGGTACCTCGCAAGGATTTTGAGAAGCGGGTGAAAAGCGGACTCTACGAAGTGGTCAATACCGAAGAAGAGGAACCGGAACAGGAGTAATCCTTCCTTACTAATTGCCGGAGTAGTGTAAAGCATGGCCCCGGCGTGTCGGATCATTCCGGAAAGCAATGCTGAACCGGTTCCGGAGCTTAACCCGGGATACCGGTGTGTTGCGCACCAGGTTCATCAAAATTCCACCCGGGATACCGAAGATCTGTATCCGGGCTAAATCATTTCTATTTTAGCTGGCGAATTTTTCGGCAGCTTTATTTTTCGATTTTTTAACGGAAAGGGTTTCATAGCTCCAGTGGAGGAGATATCCTGTACTGGAGTTCCTTTGTGTGGTAGCAAACAAACTGAGCTTCAAAGAGAAAAAGGCCCGGGAATGCCCTGACCCTGAAGTGCTTCAACAAATAACTGATAAACATGATCGATAAAAGTTTGATCACTCGCCTGGCAGAGGTAAGTGAAAAAGAATGGTGCGTAACTATTTACTTGCCGAAAGAAGAACAGGATGACCAGTACGAACTGGATCAGCTAAGACTTAATAAGGCCCTGGCAGAGGCAAAGAATCATCTGCAGGCCAAAGATATGGAGCAGGAAGCGGTGGAAAAAATGCTGAAATCAGCCCGCCGCTTGCTGGATGAAAATCCTTTTTTCAACCGTTATCAATCGGGGGCCGTGGCGCTCTTTCTGAGCCCCGGTACGCTGGAAACTATGGATATTCCCATACTGAAAGAGGAAATGGTATACGTGGGAGGCGAATTCTACCTGCGTCCCATCCTTTCCTTGCTCAACGAAATGCAGCATTTCTTCTTACTGGTGCTCGATGAGGATAATGCGCTGCTGTTTGAGGGTACACAGAATAATATCGCTCAGATAGGGAACCTCGTTCCGCTGGTGGAGGCGAGGGTCGGCGCTCCAGTTCCGGACGCAGAAAAAGGCGAGGGCATATATCTGAAGACACTTTACCAACGCTTAGATGAGAAAGCCAGGGAACTGATTGCCGAAGAAAAAGCACCGCTGATGCTCGGTGGCTCCGAACAGCGCACCCAGCTTTTTCGTGAAGTCAGCCAATATTCGAACATTCTGACCGAAACAATAGATTATCGGGCGAATATTGATGACCATAAGGTGTTGCACAGACGGGCCAAACCAATCATGGAGGAATATCTGCAGGAGCAGAGAAGAGCCAAGCGCCGCTTTTTTGTCAAGGAAATGCTCAAAGGAAATGCTTCCATTTCCCTTACTGATGTGCTGGCCGCGGCAGTGGGTGGCCGGGTGGCTACGCTGTTTATGGATAAGGATGAGTTTACTACTGGTCAGTATAAACCCGCTATACAGTACGCCGAAGTCGATGAGCAGCCGGATGAGGATCATACGGCGCTGTTCAACCTGGCAGCTATCAATACCTTCCTGAATGGGGGAGAGGTGTACGATCTGGAAAGAAAAGATATGCCCGACTCCACTACTTCAATCAACGCTACTTTTTGGCCGGAATAAATGAATGACAATGGCGATCGAAAGAAAAAGACCAAAAAAACTATATAGGGTCAACTGGCTGAAATCAGTAAAAAGGAAAAAGAGAATCAAGGTCCACTATCGAGAGATGGCCCGGCGCCGGGTGCGAACCCTCCGTCCTGCGAAGGCGGTGAAGAGCTGAGGAACGCGGCTTCCGAATGGCCAGATTTACCGGAGGGCTCATCATGGGGCGGGTTGTTCTTTCCGCCTGCCCGGTTTTGCCTTCTGCCGGGAGCCGGCGGAAGCAGCGCGGGGCCGGGTAAAGCGTCGCTCCGCGTAATCCAGCAGGTAGTTCAGTACCCTGCGGATGAGGGGCAGATAGCCGGCTATGCTCGCCTGCTGATTGCTTGCGCCAAAGGCCTGTGCCTCGGAGCGGCTTTTCCGGAAAAGCCGGCTAGAATAAGCGGTCAGCCAGGACATAGCCGTGCCGACCACTAATTGACGGAAAGATCTCTTCGTGAGGATATCATCTAAATTCTCTTCAAGGGCTTGCCGGGAAATCTGCAACTCTTCCTGCAGCTGTTGTTTCCTCGCCCTGAGATCTTCTAAACTTTGTATATCTCTTGCTAACGCCATAATCGTTGTTGTTGTACAATTCCTGAAATCAGATTGGAAAATTTGGCCTTATTCATTTTCCTTCCCTTTTAATATACCGATCACCATGCGTAAAATGGGATTGAGAATCAATTGTCTCTTGAAAAGGAAAAGCGCCAGCGCCAGCACCGCGTAGAAGATCGTTACGATCGAAAAGGCCAGCCAGTTGGAATCCAGCACTTCTGCCAAATAAAAGGCCACGCTAACAGAGGCAAACATTAATACTATTCCAAATATGGCTAGTAAAAGAAAAGAAGTGATCAAGGTGGAAACGCCTTCTACAGCCTCCTCGATGAACTCGAGGCGGTAGAGTTCGATTCGCTTCTCAACATACTCGCGAAGATAGCCGAAGGTTTCCCCGGCTTTTTCGGTTACAGGTGTTTTGTTTTGCATAGGGATTGAGAGGGTTTATTCTGGAGTGTCAGTTTGTGGTCTTTGGCCTTCAACACGACGGCGCGCCTTCTCCATACCTTTGAGAAAACTGCTCCTGGCGCTGCTGATAACATCTTCGGCACTCTCGCTGCTTCTCTCTATTTCTCCCTCTACAGAGTCAGAGGCTTCTTCCACATATGAGCGCCCTTTCAGGAAAGCCGATTCTACACTTTCTGAAACCAGGCCGATCTGTTCCTGTACCTTCTCACCGAGTTCTTCACTGATCTCATCCAGGCGCTTTTGAGCGATCTGACGTAGTTCCTTACCTTCATCACTGCTGATATAATAGCCGATGAAAATGCCGGTGACTAATCCCAATCCAAAATTGATGCGGTCTTTTGTTTTGTCTTCCATGAACTTTCTATTTTGATTGTTTTCAAACAATATAACAATCTTACATAAATAAAGAACGCGGAGTGGCAAGGCGACGTTCATTTTCTTTCGACCAAAAAAAAGCGGCTCCCCGAGGGAGCCGCCGAAATGAGGTTAGCACACAATTGATAATAAAAACCAGGAAAATAGATTATTCTTTAAGTGGCCATAACTGATACCCCGGCAGGCGCTTTCATGCCGTTATTCTTCTTTTTGTCAATAATTGCAAAAGTACTGCTGTTTTATCGCTCCGCGATCGAGGCCCAGGGCGGCGCTTCGCTCCAAGTCGTAACAAGCGTCGGCGCGATTGTAGAAAAGGAGTAAGGCCAGGCCGCGATGATAATACGCCGTCTCATGATCAGCGTTAATCCGGATTACTTCAGAGAAGTAATCGATGGCGTTATCGAATTCACCATACAAAAAGTAGATATTGCCCATCAAAAGAAAGTAAAACTCCGGATTGTCACGGGACGATTCGTACCAGCGTTCCACATCGGCGCGGGCGCGTTCGAGGTCACCGTTCAAAAAGTAGGCGATACTCCGGCTGCGGTAAAGCGCCGGGACCAGATCGTGCTGAAACTGCAGCAGGTTGTTATAAATGCTTATTGCTTCCGGTATGCGGTCTGACAATACTAAGTTCGCAGCGTGATTCAAGCGACTAACCTGCAGGGCCGAAGCGGTAGCGGCTTTTGCGAGGGCTGCTTCGGTTTCCTCATTGGCGGTGAGCAAGTAGCGCTCTACCGGGAAATTCAGCATTGACCTTCGTCTTTGCTGTGAGGGGTAGCCGTAGAGATCAGCCACATAAGGGTTGAGCCGCAGCGCGCGCTGATAATCTTCATTGGCCTCGCTTCTCATGCCCATTCGTTCTTTGGCAATCGCCCGCTTGAGAAAAGCTTCCGCCCAGTAGGGTGACTGTACGATGGCATTGTCGTAAGCCAAGAGCGCTTCGTTGAAATTTCCAAGTATCATCTGGTTATCCCCACGGATCAAATGCCTCATGACATCTTCGCCATATTGTTTTATTTCTATCGGTGGATTGCTTCTGAAAAGGTCGATATTAGGTGCCTGAGCCCAGAGAAAGCCGCTCCGGATAAGAGAAAACGCCAGCAAAAAAAACACTTGTTTTACATGCATTGCAAGCAATTTTGGTGATTGAGAATCGTGCATTCCTGGTCGTGACCTGTATTATTTTGAGTAAAATGCTTTTAATTTTGATAGCTTTACTATTATGACCTGATGAACGGCGATTTAGTTCTTGAAAAGGAAGTTTTTTTTGCGGAGTAATTGTTGTACGGGTTCCTTTTCCAACAGGTAGAGGCAAGCGGCGACCTGTGATTGCAAGATGGGGAATAGTTGGCTGGAAACAGGCCAGAGGCTGAGGGCCTGACGGCTTACTTCAGCGAGGGTATCTTGCTTCCAGGCGGATTGCAGGTGTTCGATAGCGGTTTCATTGTCTTTCAGAGGGAGTGCCCCTCCGGGACCGTCGCCCCGGTAAAAGCGGATGAGCGCGGCCAGGGCCAGACTGATGCGCTCCGGCGGCCGGCCCTGCTGTTCAAAATAGCTCTGCAGGCTGGGCAGGAGGCGGCTTGTAAACTTACTGGTCGAGTTCAGTGCAATATCGGCGAGGCGATGCCGGATAAATGGATTACGAAACCGTTCGATAACTGTATCGGCATAGGCTTTGGCCGATTTTTCCGGATGGGGTAGGGTGGGTATCACCTCTTCCTGCAGCATGGTTTGGATGAAGCTTCCCATATCCTCGTCTTCTATGGCTTCCCGCACGCTTCCCAGGCCTGCGAGTAAGCCCAGGGGCACCATGGCTGTATGCGCCCCGTTGAGCAGGCGCAGCTTTAGGGTGCGGATGGATTGGATGTTTTTCACAAACTGTATATTCAACCCGGCCCGATCGGCGGGAAAGTGCTTTCGTACTGCCGGGTTATCTTCAACGGCCCAGAGGTGGTAAGGCTCTGCAGTGACCAGCAAAGCATCCTGATAAGTGGCCGTATGACCCACTTCAGCGGCTTCCTCTTCGGGGAATCCAGGTACGATCCGGTCTACCAGCGTATTGCAAAATTGATTGTGACGATCCAGCCAATCCGTAAATCCGGGATCCAGTTTCCAGCGCTGCGCGTGACGGCTTACGAATTCCTTAAGCTGATCGCCGTTGTCCTCAATCAACTCACAGGGGAGGAGCACACAACCCCGTTTGGGATCCCCTTCAAAATGCTGATAACGACGGTACAGCCACTGTGTTAGTTTACCAGGAAAGCTTTCCGCCGGCCGGTCCTCAAACCGCTCCTGCTCCCGAAACTCAATACCGGCCTCCGTGGTATTAGAAATGATGAGCTGTATGTCTGGCCAGGTCGCGCTTTCCAGGAAGGCTTCGAAATCTCTGTAAGGGTGTACATAGTCCGACACGCAGCTTATCAGCCGCTGTTCATCGAGCTCTTGTCCCTGTTGAATACCGCGTAGCCACACGTAAAACAGCCCATCCTGCTGTTCCAGCACCTCGTAACTCCCCTCAGTGGTTGGCTTGACAACCAGAACCCCTGCCCCGTAGTCAAGCCGCTCGTTCATGATGTCGATCATCCAGTCGGCAAAGGCGCGTATAAAGTTGCCGCCACCGAATTGTAAAACGCGGACCCGGGGAGGCTTAGGAGTTTGTGTGTTCTGGCGATTTAGTTTCATGCTTCCGGTGTTACCTCAAAGCGAGATGCCCCTTTTCCACGGGATGAAATCATCCTGTCCGAGCTGTACGGCGCGCGGGGTTATTTCACCACTGGCAACGCGGATGATATAATCCAGTATTTCCCGGCCTTTACTTTCGATAGAGTCCTGTCCGCTGATGATGGTGCCGGCATCGATGTCGATGAGGTCGGGCATGCGCCGGGCCAGGCGGGTATTAGTTGATACCTTGATGGTTGGGGCGACGGGATTGCCGGTCGGCGTACCCAGGCCGGTGGTGAATACGATGATATTGGCGCCCGATCCGGCCAGGCCGGTCGTGCTCTCCACGTCGTTGCCTGGTGTGCAGAGCAGTTGCAGTCCCTGGCCGGCGGCTGGTTCGGTATAGTCGAGGACGCTGGTGATGGGGGAGGTGCCTCCTTTGCGGGCAGCACCGGCCGATTTGATGGCGTCGGTGATGAGCCCGTCGCGAATATTTCCCGGCGATGGATTATAAGCGAAGCCGGAGCCCACCGCTTCGGCGCGGCGGGCGTAGGTTTCCATCAAGTGGGCAAACTTATCGGCGGTAGCTTTATCGACACAGCGATTGAGTAATTCCTGTTCTACGCCGTTGAGTTCGGGGAACTCGGAGAGGATGGCGCAGCCTCCGAGGGCGACCAGCAGATCCGACGCATGCCCCAGAGCCGGGTTGGCGGAGATGCCGGAGAAGCCGTCGGAGCCGCCGCATTCCAGGCCGATGCACAGTTTACTCAGGGAAGCCTCACGCCTTTGGTTCCGGTTGGCTTCGATCAGCCCCACGAAGCTGCGCTTGACAGCCTCGGCGATGAATTCGCGTTCCGATGGGCTTTGTTGCTGTTCCAGGATAACCAGCGGTTTGTCAAAATCGGGATGGCGTTCCCGAAGGGCTTTGCGCAGCATAGCGATCTGCGCATGCTGGCAGCCCAGGCTGAGTACCGTAGCGCCGCCGACATTCGGGTGATCGATGTATGCGGCGAGTAAGCGGATAAGGCTATCGGCGTCCTCCCGGGTGCCGCCGCAGCCGCCTTCGTGATCGAGGGTCTTAATGCCGTCAATATTCTCAAAGAGCCGCCTGCCTGATTGTTCCTCCGCCGATTGTACAATGTCGGCCTCTAACAGATCGGCTGTTTCCGCTCCCTGTTGATAGAGCTCCACCAGCCGGCGGGTATTGACGGCGAAGCTGCTGGGGCGAGGGTATCCCAGTTCTTCCAGCAGGGCCTCGCGAATGACCTCAACATTGCGGTTTTCACAAAAGACGAGCGGAATGATCAGCCAGTAGTTGGCGGTTCCGACCCGGCCATCGGAACGGTGAAAGCCGCGAAAGCTGCGGCTTTGCCAGGCGCTGACATCGGGAGGCGTCCAGGTGTAGGAGTCAGATTTGTCGCTGTAGGCCTCCGTAGCGTGAACGACATTGCCGGTGCGCAGCCGGGCGCCGCGGGGAATATCCTCCGTCGCGCGGCCGACCAGGACGCCGTACATGTAAAGGGGGCCACCTTTGGGAATGTCTTCAACAGCCAGCTTTTGCTTGGCGGGGATGCGCTCCACGGTTTTCACTTTCCGGCCGTTCCAGTGAATTTCGGCGCCGTTTTCCAGGTCGTCCAGGGCGACCAGTACATTGTCGCGGGGATGTATCTGTAGCGTTCGGTTCATCGTGTAATTAAGATTCTTTTTATTGGACGAAAGTAGAACTATTCTCCCTTAATCCGAAGGCGTTGTCCAAGACTCCCATCCCTGTCTTCCTTGGTTTGACCTGCACTTGCGTCCCCGCGGTATCCGGCTGTAATTTCCTTGGAGTACTTATATTTGGGGGATATCAACTGAAGAACCCATATGCTTACCAGTACGACACTGCTAATTGCCATTTTTTTGTCGATCGCCTTTATCATTGTTGCCTCGGCGGTATTTAAACTGCACCCATTCTTGGCGCTGTTTGTCGCTACCCTGGGATTAGGGTTGGGGGTAGGGTTGGGCCCGGAGCAACTCATCGAGGCCATCAACGGCGGATTTGGCGGTCTGCTGGGATATATCGGATTAATAGTGGTCATGGGAAGCATTATCGGCGTCATTTTGGAAAAGTCGGGGGCGGCCATACGCATTGCGGATCTGATGCTGTCTCTGCTGGGGCAAAAGCGACCGGCGCTGGCCATGTCTTTGATTGGGGCAGTAGTCAGCGTGCCCGTTTTTTGCGACAGCGGATTCATCATTCTTTCCGGGCTGAACAAGGCCTTGTCAAAGCGGACGGGAGTAGCCAAATCGACCCTGGCGCTGGCGCTGGCTTCCGGGCTATATACCACCCACACGCTTATTCCGCCCACGCCCGGCCCAGTCGCTGCCGCCGGCAATATCGGAGCCGGCGATTACCTGGGGACCATCATGTTGCTGGGGCTGATCGTTTCTATCCCGACCTTGCTGGCCGCCTATTATTTCTCCCGTCGCTACGGACCGCACATTCCCAGTTCCGCCGAGGTTTTTCCGGAGCCTGAGCAGGAGCGAATGCCGGGGGCTTTCCTATCGCTGGCGCCAATACTCCTTCCCATTCTGCTCATCGCCGGAGGGTCGGTGGCCGGCTATTTTGGATGGGAAGAGGGCGCGGGAATGATATTGCGCTTTACCGGGCATCCGCTCATCGCTTTGTTTATCGGCTTGCTTTTTGCTTTCAGCCTGCTGCCGGCCATGAATGAAGCGTATCTCAACGGATGGATAGCGGAAGGAGTCAAGCTGGCCGGTCCTATTCTGGTTATCACAGGCATGGGAGGTGCTTTTGGCGGAGTGCTCAAGGCTACTCCTCTGGGCGAGCTCGTCGGCGGCTGGGTCAGTGGCGAAAGCTACGCTGGCCCCTTGTTGCTGATTCTCACTTTCCTCATTTCCGCCCTGCTGAAAACCGCGCAGGGCTCCTCCACCTCGGCGCTGGTCATCACCAGTTCAATTTTGGCGCCGCTGGTGGGTACGATGGGATTTGACACCCCATTGGAGCTCGGGCTGGTAGTTATGGCGCTTGGGGGCGGCGCGATGACGGTCTCCCATGCCAATGACAGCTACTTCTGGGTGGTCTCCCAGTTCAGCGGCATCGAGATGCGCAATGCGTACCGGAGTTATACGGTGATGACCGGCCTGCAGGGACTGGTGGTGCTGGGAATGACCCTGTTGTTGTATTGGATGCTCGGAGCGGGGTTTTAGGTGCGGGGGAGCTGGCCCGGCAGCAGTCGTTGTCTTTTCTGCTTGTGTTCTGCAGCGCCGGACTTCTGTCTGTTGCCTGCTTCCTGGCTGAAAGCGACCCTTCGGTCAAACATCCCGCTGACTTTCTTGTCAAATAAAGGCTGGAAAAGTTCCCGGAATCAGAAAATGCGAAATGCTGTATGAAACAACAAAACGATTTGAGGAAAGAATTACGCCGTCTGGACGGCAAGGGGTACAAGGCCTACAAGGATTTGCGCGGCGCTTATGAATACGAACAGTTCCAGCTCTTCATCGATCATGTTCAGGGCGACCCTTTCGCGGCGCCGAGCCGCGTACGGATACGATTGCAGCATAACTTTCCCGAATGGACTTACAACAACCGTTCGAGAGCAGTAGCGCTGCGCGATTACCTGACCCGCCGCTTTGATGAAGCAACGCGGCGGCACGCCAAGGGGGATCGCGGAAGTGGAAAAAGTGGCGCGGTTTTTATCGACCGGCCCGGACAGGAAGTGCTGGAGCGCAGTTCCGTCATCCTGGAAGGGGATACCCTGGAGCTGCGCTTCCGGGTAGGCCTTCCGGCTTTTGGGCGGCGCATCGCCGGCCAGCAGGCGGAAGCCATTTTTGATAAGGAAATTCCGGCGATTGTAGCCGACAGCCTCTTTTACGGCGTGCTCGATGAGGATCACCTGCGCGAGCACCTGTTCACCTGTGAGGATGCCGATGCCTTGCGGGATAAGTTGCCGGAACTTGATTTGGTCGCCTTTGTGGCGGATGGTTCCTTATTGCCAAGGGCCAGCGGGGTGGACCCCCGACCTCTGGTAGGGGGAGTGCCTTTTGAAAGCCCGGCCTCCCTGCGGCAGGAAATAGAATTGCCTAACCGCACCCTGACCGGGATGGGCCTTCCCGCCGGCATCACCTTGATTGTCGGGGGTGGCTACCACGGTAAATCCACCCTGCTGCACGCGCTGGAACTGGGCGTGTATAATCACCTGCCGGAAGACGGCCGCGCCTTCGTGGTGACTAACCCGACGGCTATGAAAATTCGCGCTGAAGATGGTCGCTATATCGAGCGGGTGGATATTTCGGCCTTCATCAACAATTTGCCGCAAGGCAAAGACACCCGCCGATTCCGCACAGAGAACGCCAGCGGGAGTACTTCCCAGGCCGCCAATGTGGTGGAGGCGCTGGAGACGGGTAGCAAGCTTTTGCTGATTGATGAAGATACTTCCGCGACGAATTTTATGATCCGCGATCACCGTATGCAGCAGCTCGTACCCAAGGAACGTGAACCGATAACGCCTTTTATCGACCGGGCGCGGCAACTCTATGAGGAACAAGGGGTGTCTTCTGTTATCGTTATCGGCGGCTCGGGCATGTACTTCGATGTTGCCGACCGGGTGTTGTGCATGGTGGAATACCTGCCCCGGGACCTTACAGAGGAAGCCCGAAAGATTGCCCGGGCGCATCAGGATGAACGCCAACCCGAGGGCACAACGGGTATTAACCCGCCCGCCGAACGCCGTCCACTGGCCGACAGCGTAGATCCACAGCGCGGGCGAAAAGTGAAAATCCGCCCTCGCGGTGTCAACCAGCTGCAATTCGGCCGTAGCGATATCGATGTCTCAGCGGTTGAGCAACTCGTCCATAACAGTCAGCTAAATGCGATCGGTGATGCCTTGAATTATGCCCGCCGTTACATGGACGCCCACACCGTGCCGGAAATACTGGACCGCCTGATGCATAACATCGAACAGGAAGGACTCGATGTACTCAATCAACGCAAGGTAGGGGATTACGCCTACTTCCGCCCGCAAGAACTGGCTGCTGTCCTTAACCGGTTGCGGACATTGCGGGTGGAGTGATGAGGTTCACCAATGGTCGCAATAGAAAATTTACGGCAGAACAAATGCAAAACTGCGTGCACCTTCTATCCGACCATTTTGGCGAACACGATCATCTCGAACGCTGAGCATTGACGGGGTGACTCAGCGTCACCCCGTCAATATCCCTCAGTCGCCCCGTCAATGTTTCCTCCCCGGGAACTGCCGCCGGAAATCTGGACGAACAGATTTCCGGCTGAAGGCCAATTATATTTTGATGAAAATCCGGTGCTGATACAGCCAGTAGCAGATGTACCAGAAAAGAGTCAGCGTGAAAATTCCGTTGCTGATATCCAGGAACGGCTGGCTGAGCCCCAAAACACCGAGTATTCCGTCGTTAAAAATATGCACTAAATCGACAAACCATTGGTGACCTACGGTTTGGGTGAACAGATAAATAAATATGGGATTCATGCCTACGATGACAAAGGTGGTCGGCCAGCGCCGGAAGTCTTTCATATCTACCAGCCAGTAGAGAAAGGCCAGCGCGAGCAGGCACCAGCCGCCTGAGGCCAAGGTAAAGGAACTGGTGGCGATACGTTTGACGATCGGGGTGATACCCAGCCAGTCGAGGCCGTAGCCAAGCACAAAGGCGGCGCCGGCCGCCAGCAGCAACCAGCGAACTTTCTGACGATCGCTGCGGTCGGAAAACAGCAGCCAGCCGCACATGGCGCCCCATATCGTATGGGCGGCGGTAGGCAAAATATTGATCGCCACCCAGTCACCGGAATTGGTTTTGCCCATCAGCAGGCGATCCATCCAGTCGCCGAAGTTGCCCTCCTGAATATAAGGTGCTTCCGGCAGATACATTCGGTACAAGGCCTCGGTAAGTACTAGAAATCCGAGGGAAATGGCAAGCTGCGACCAGCGGGGCCAGCGCAGAATGAGAAAGGTGACGAGAATGGTGAAAGACAACTGCGTCAGCACGTTCCACAGTTCCCATACCAACTTGTGGGCATAGACACAGTGCAGGCCTACGCCAAAAAGAAATAGCAGCAGGCAGCGACGCAGGATATGCCCGCGTATAGAGGCGTACGAATCTCCCCGGTTTAATCGCTTGGTAAAGGAAAAGGGCATGGCGACTCCTACGATGAACATAAAGAAAGGCTGGATAAGGTCCCAAAAGCGCAGGCCGTTCCAGGGATGGTGGTGGAACTGAAGGGCTAGCTGGTAGCCAAGCGTATCTTCTGGAAAATAATCGAGAAGAGCGGCGTATAACATCGCTGATTCAGCAATGAGTAAAAACATGGTGATACCACGATAGGCGTCGAGCGACAGCAGCCGCCGCCTTGGAGTAAGTTCTGTCATGAATCCAGGTGTTTAGGTGTTTTGTTTGTGGAGTCTTTCTTCTAATCCGGTTTTTGGGCCCGCATCAGAAAGAGCGGATAGGCGCGCGGACCGTCTTTCTTTTCTTCGACCTCTTCGTAAAATAAAGCGGAGTGAATATTTTGAAAGCCGATATCCCGCAATAGCTGGCGGAGTGCGCCTTGATCAAACCCGTGGTGACCTTCAAAATCGGGGAATTCGGAATGAAAACTGCCGTCTTCTTTATCGAGATCGGCTATAAATAGGAATCCACCGGGATGCAGGTGCTGATAAAAAGCCCTCAGAATACCGCGCGTGTCGAGGATGTGATGCAGGGTCATAAGGATGTAGATCAAATCATACTGCTGCTCGTGCGTATCCTTTAGCAAGTCGCCCTGTACGGTTTTGATTTTGTTCTCAAGCCCGTTTTTTTCAATTTTGCGGCGGGCTTCTTTTACCATGCCGGGGGAGGTATCCATGAGGGTGATACTTTGCAGATCCTCGACGAGAAGAAAGCTGAGCAGTCCGGTTCCGGCGCCGTAATCCAGGGCGGACTGAAGTTGATGCTTCCGGATGACAGGACGGAGTTCGGTAGTCATTTTCACGGCTCGCTCCATGTGGCCGGAATCCTCGTCCCAGTCACGGGCGGCTTTATCGAATCGTTGTTGTTCAGAACTGTTCATGATGGGTTTAATGAAATGCTTATGCAGTCAGTTAAATTTTAATAAATGACGTTGGAGTCCTTTGACGGATGTCTTAAGATAAGTAAATTCCCGGTTCCAAAAAGCAAACAAATGTTTGACGAACCTGTATTCAGGGTATTTCTTTACGCTATGATTACCGCCGTGGCTACCGGACTGGGTGCAATACCTTTTTTCTTTGTTAAAGAGATGCCCAGGAAATGGTTGGGCTGGTCCGGGGCTATTGCCTCCGGTATTATGCTGGCCGCCAGTTTTCGTCTGGTACAGGAGGGCATCACCTATGATTTGTACCGGACAATAGGCGGAGTAGGGATAGGCCTGCTGTTTATTTTGTTCAGCCAGCGTTGGTTGTCGAATAATAACGGAGAGGAGGCGACGGTCGGCAAGCTTCGCGGCGCCGATGCGGTCAAGTCCCTGCTCATAATTGGGGTAATGACGCTGCATTCTTTTGCTGAAGGAGTCGGAGTAGGCGTGAGCTTTGGCGGAGGCGAGGAATTCGGCCTTTTCATCTCTCTGGCTATTGCGGTTCACAACATTCCCGAGGGGCTGGCCATCAGTCTGGTGCTGGTGCCAAAGGGCGTCTCGGCGCTTAAAGCCGCGGGCTGGAGTATCGTATCCAGCTTGCCTCAACCCCTTATTGCCGTACCTGCTTTTCTTTTCGTAACCTTCTTTAAACCTTTTCTTCCGGTAGGCCTGGGGCTGGCCGCGGGCGCCATGATCTGGATGGTCATCTCGGAACTGCTGCCCGATGCCTACGAAAAGTCGAGCAAAGAGGAAGTGGCAACCCTGGCAACGGTGGCCGTGGCGCTGATGACGCTGTTCCAGGTCTTGATCGAGTAGGGAGTAGTTTGAACTATCCCGGCTTCTTTCGGATAGGCTCTTAATAACCGAATAACTTTCATCTAACCCCCACGCGCTGCGCCCACTCTTCATAAGCCTTGGACATTTTCCGGACTCGCTCCGGATGACGATCCGCCAGGTTGGAGATTTCATTGCGATCGCGGCCGAGATGATAGAGTTCCCAGGGCTGATCATCCACGCGTACGATTTTCCATTCACTCTGCCGCATGGCTGCTTTCCCAAAATGTTCCCAGTATAAGGTTCGTTCCGCTAATGTCTCTCCTTGCAGATAGGGCAGGAGGCTTTCTCCTTCGAGCGGCTTGGTGGCTTTTTCCCGGAAAGTATCCGGATAAGAGGCGCCTGCCAGTTCCAGGAAAGTAGGCATCAGGTCAATGATGTGGGCAGGCCGGCGGATGATTTCGCCTTTCGGCAAATTGCCGGCGGGCCAGTGCACGATAAAGGGGGTGGCGTTGCCGCCCTCGTGAACCCAGCTTTTGTAATAGCGAAAAGGGGTATTGCCGGCCAGCGCCCAGGGTTCGCGGTAGGCAGCGTAGGAACCGGGCTCGCCGATGATAGCTTCCGGGTTGTGCAGGCGCCGGCCGCTGATCTCCTCGGCGCAGGCGCCGTTGTCCGAGAGGAATAGGATAATGGTGTTTTCGAATTGACCATTGTCGCGCAGGGTTTCGACGATGCGCCCGACACCCTGGTCCATCCGGTCGACCATGGCGGCGTACACCTGCATCCGGCGAACCCAATGGTCTTTTTCTTCCACCTCTTCCCAGGCAGGGATGGTTTTGGTGCGTTCCGGTAAGGGCAGTGCTTCCTCGAAAAGACCGAGGCCCTGCTGCCGCTCGTGCCGCTCGCGCTGCAGGCTGTCCCAGCCGATTTCATAGCGCCCCTCGTAGCGGGCGATGTCTTCAGGAAGAGCGTGCAGCGGCCAATGCGGAGCAGTGTAGGCGACGTAGAGGAAGAAAGGCTGTTCCGCGTACTGCCGCCGGTGGTTTTGAAGTTGTTCCACCGCAAAGTCAGTGGTTGCATCGGTCATGTAAAAATCTTCGCAGGGCGGCGTCCACCGGCTGCTGTCCAGAGCCATGACTCGTATGCGCGGCTGGTGGCGAATGAGCTCGAAGTAGGAACTGGCGCCGCTGATGAGGCCCCGGTAGCGGTCGAAGCCGCGTTGCAAAGGCCAGTGTTGCGGGTCTTCTCCCACGTGCCACTTGCCGGACATGTAGCTCCGGTATCCTACTGGCTTCAGTGCCTCAGCGATAGTGAGGCAACTGTCGGGCGTCAGGTAACCCTGATAGGGGCCCGCAGGGCGGCTTTCTCCCATCTGATGCACCATTCCGCCCATTCCCACCTGATGCGGGTACAGGCCGGTGAGCAGACTGGCCCGCGTCGGGCAGCAGCGGGCGGCGTTGTAAAACTGTGTAAAGCGGACACCGCCGGCAGCCAGCTTATCCAGGTGTGGCGTCGCGATTTCACTGCCGTAACAACCCAGGTCGGAATAGCCCATGTCATCGGCCAGAATGACGACTATATTCGGCTGGCCGGTAACTTGTTCCTCTTCGGGTAGGACCGGCTCCCTGTTGGACGTGATGAGCTGACTAAGTAGTAGTAAAAACGGGAGGCAAATATGGAATTTCATGTTTATCATTCCTTGAATGGTGAAAATCAGGATTGCTGTATGGTTGCAAGGAAATTTTAATACCCGAACAGCCCGGGTAGCCACATACTCAGCGCCGGCGCATAGGTTACGATGATCAATGCGACGACCATAGCGACAAACAAAGGTACGAGCGGACGGACCACCTTGGCGATGGTCGTTTGCGCCACCCCCACCCCTACGAACAGGACAGAGCCCACCGGCGGAGTGGTCAAACCGATACAAAGGTTCAGCACCATAATGATGCCGAAGTGGGTGGGATCAATGCCCAGTTTGGTGACGATTGGCAGAAAGATCGGCGTGAAAATGAGAACGGCCGGCGTCATGTCCATAAATATCCCGACAAAGAGCAGTATCAGATTGATAATAAACAGAATGACTACCTTGCTGTCGCTGATCGACAAGAGTACATCCGTGATGCGTTGAGGGATATTCTCATACGACATCACCCAGGACATGCTCATCGAGGTGCCGATCAGGAGCATAACGATAGCGGTGGTCCCCACAGCGCTCGTCAGAATGCCGGGCAGCAGGCGCAGATTGATTTCCTGATACCAGAATGCCAGCGCCAGGCAGTATACCACGGCCACCGCCGATGCTTCCGTGGCGGTGAAAATACCGGCTACGATGCCGCCGATGACAACGACCAGCAGCAGGAGGCTGGGAAAAGCGTTTACGAAAGTGCGCCATACATCGCGCAGACTGCTGCGCTCACCAACCGGAAAGCCCCGCCGCTTGGCCCATATGCCGGCTACGATCATGAGAAACAGACCGGTGAGTATGCCGGGCAGATAACCGGCCAGAAAGAGCGCCGCAATCGAAACTCCTCCGCTGGCCAGCGAATAAACGATGAGAATATTGCTCGGAGGGATGATAAGCCCGGTGGTAGCCGAACTGATATTCACTGCGGCGGAGAACTCCTTAGAATAGCCTTCTTTTTCCATCCTTGGGCCCATAAATGTTCCGATGGCGGAAGCTGCTGCCACTGCCGAACCGGCAATAGCGCCAAAAAGCATCGCGGCAATAATATTGACGTGGGCCAGACCGCCAGGTAGTGAGCCTACAAGCGTTTTGGCAAAATCGATCAATCGCCTGGCGATCCCCCCTTGGTTCATGATCTGTCCCGCCAAAATAAAGAAAGGGATGGCCAGCAGCGCGAAACTGTCCAGCCCGGTCGCCATCCGCTGGGCTACCGTCGTAAAAGCGGGCAGTGACTGTACACTCACCAGCATGGTCAGAATGCTGGAAATGCCGATGCTCCAGGCAATAGGAACCCCCATGATCAGCAGCGTGAGAAAACTGAAAACGAGGATTAGGATTTCGATGTATTCCATGATCGTGCTTGTTCGTCGTTGGTTCGAAGATGCTTTGAGACGGTCGTCGGAAAAAGAAGGATAGAATACTGGGTTGCCTTGATTCTACTGTCGTTCCTTTTTCGCGACCATCCGTCGTAGTCGGTTACCCTGTTCTTACTTACCATTTCGGGGGCGGCTCTCGCCAGGTTAAGTCTCTATGTTTCCCGGCCGAGCCTACGGAAACGGTGGACTATCGACTATCGGTTTTTAACTTTCCAGGTTACCCCTTGCCGGGTTCATCAGTTCGATTGCCTTGTAGTAAATGATGAGCAAGCCGCTGACGGGAATGATGATATATACAAATCCCATCGGCAACTGCAGCGCCGGAGAGGTTTGTCCCAGGGTTAGGGTAATGTAAACATAACGGATGCCGCCGATCACCATCACCGTAGCCGCAAAGAGCATGATGGTCAGATTGATGAAGATCTGTAAGCGGCGCCCGGCTTTGCCCTCCAGCCGTCTGGGCAGCAAGTCAATGGCCAGGTGTAACCTTTTTCCGGACGCATAAGCCGCCCCCAGCAACCCAATCCAGATGAGTAAAAAGCGCGCCAGCTCTTCCGTCCAGGAAGCCTGGCTGCCCATCACGTATCGCGTGAAAACACCCCACAGTACATCTAATGTCATGATTGCCATCAGAATGGACAAAAAGCTTCCGAGGTACAGGTCGAGTTTCCTATTCATGGTCCTTCGTTGTTTGTGCAATTCATAGTCGGCAGTAGCAAAGCCGGGCTCAAACCGGGCTGTTACCTTGCCTTGGCCTGGCCCCCAGCCCCCAGCATCAAGCATCCAGCACCTAGTTCAACCCTTCAATCCGCTCAATAATCCTCCCCATCTCCTCATTTTTCTTGTACTCCTGCAGCAGCTGCTGCACCTGTTCGGCGAAAGGTTCCTTATCGGGATAGATCACTTCCACGCCGGCCTTTTGCACTTCTTCGAGGGCTTTTTTCGTCGCCTCTTTCCAGACCTTTCGCTGATAGGTTACGCTTTCATCGGTGGCTTCCTGTAGCCATTCCTGCTCCTTTGGCGTTAAACTGTTCCAGACGGTAGTGCTAATGAGCAACACATCCGGCACAGCGGTGTGTTCGTTGAGCGAGTAGTATTTGCATACTTCGTAGTGGCGCGAGGTGTAGAAGCTGGGAGGGTTGTTTTCCGCACCGTCGACCACCCCCTGTTGCAATGCTGTGTAGAGCTCGCCCCAGGAAATGGGCGTGGGGGCGCCGCCCAGGCTTTCCACCATACTCATCGCCGTTACACTTTCCTGTACCCGGATTTTCAGCCCCTCCAGGTCTTCCGGCTCACGTACGGGGCGCTCTTTGGTGTAAAAGCTGCGGCTGCCCGCATCGTAAAAGCAGAGTCCGCGTAGGTAGAAAGGCTCGCTGGCCAGCAGCAGCTCGCGACCGATCGGGCCGTCAAAAACCTGGTAAGCGTGTTCATCACTGCGGAAAATATAAGGCAGACTCAGCACCTTGATCACCGGGGCGAAGTTCTCCAGCACCGCCGCGGAAACTTTGGTCATACCGATGCTGCCGATCTGTAGCAACTCCAGGCACTGCCGTTCGGTGCCAAGCTGCTGATTAGGGTAGATTTCAACCTGCAGCTCTCCTCCGGATTTTTCAGCGACCCGTTCGGCCAGGAATTGCATGCCTTTGTGTACGGGATGGGTCGTATCCAGCCCGTGCGCCAGTTTGATCGTCCGCGGGCCTTTGATTTTGGCGCAGCCGGCCAGCAGAACGATTAGAACAGTCAGACAGGAGATTTTAGTAAAAAAATTCATTCTTCACGGATTTTTCGGATCAGGGCCAGGGTCTCCTTCACGCGTTCTTCCAGTCCTTCATAATCGTTATTGCTGATCAACTCTTTGCTGACGAGTTTGGACCCTATGCCCAGACAGACGGCGCCGGCTCCCAGCCATTTCCGGATGCTCTCCTCGGTGGGCGCCACCCCGCCGGTCGGCATGATGCTCGTCCAGGGGCAGGGACCCAGGATCGCCTTGATAAAGCCCGGGCCAAAAGCGCCTCCCGGAAACAACTTGACTATTTCCGAGCCCAGCTCATGAGCGCGTGAAATTTCGCTCAAAGAGCCGCAGCCGGGCGCAAACAACACTTTGCGGCGATTGCAAACCGGAGCGATCTCCTCCACCAGCATCGGAGTGACGATGAAGTCGGCCCCCAGCTGCAGGTACAGGCTGGCCGTACTGGCATCGATCACCGAACCGACGCCCAGCGCCAGGTCCGGATACTGGGTCGCCGCATACTGGCTGAGCTGGGAGAACACCTCGTGGGCAAAGTCGCCCCGGTTCGTGAACTCCATAACCCGCGCGCCCCCGGCATAACAAGCCGACAAGATCCGCTTGCCGACTTCCGGGTCGGGATGGTAAAACAACGGAACCAATCCGGTTCCCGTCATGCGCTGAACAACTTCTATTCTGGATATTTTTGCCACTGGACAGAATTTTAGACAAGATTTACAATATTATGAGTTTTTAGACAGGATTTATCGCCAGGAGGACCTTTTCCTGGTCCTCCTGGCTTTCCCACAACTCGGAAACCCAAGAACTTTTACCCCGTGGAATAGTCGCTTTGCGAATTCCATGGGATTTACCCGCCCGGGGAACGAGGGCAGGCAAGAACCTAAACACTCAAGAACTCCCTATCTCGAAACCCTTCCGGACGCATCTCCCATCATCAGCTTCTCCACTTCTGAAACCGTGACGAGATTGGCGTCGCCATAAATCGTATGCTTCAGCGCCGAGGCCGCCACCGCAAAATCGAGCGCGCGCTGGTCTTCCTCGTACATGAGCAGACCGTAGATTAGACCAGCCATAAAGCTGTCACCGCCGCCCACGCGATCGACGATGTGGGTGATCTGGTAGGTTTCGGTACTCAGGAGTTTTTCGCCGTTGTAAAGTACTCCCGACCAGCTGTTATGTGAGGCGCTGATGGAGCCCCGCAGCGTAATGATGGCTTTTTTGGCATTGGGAAACTTATCCATTAGCTGTTGGCAGACCGAAGTGTAAGCTTCGGCCTCCACCGATTCGCCCTGGGTTACATCGACGCCTTCGGGATGAATGCCGAAGTGTTTCTCTGCGTCCTCTTCGTTCCCCAGGATAATATCACAATGATCGACCAGCCCGGTCATCACCTCTCCGGGGGCTTTGCCGTACTTCCACAGCTTTTTGCGGTAGTTGAGGTCGCAGCTGACGGTGAGCCCCATCTTCCGGGCAGCCTGTAAGGCCTCCAGGCAGGCATCGGCCGCGCCCTGCGAGATGGCAGGCGTAATGCCGGTCCAGTGGAACCACTGGGCATCCTCCAAGGCGGCTTCCCAATCGATCATTCCGGCTTCGATGGTAGCCATGCCCGAGTGGGCCCGGTCGTAGATGACCTTGGAGCCGCGACTGACGGCGCCCATTTCCAGGAAGTAGATGCCGAGGCGTTCACCGCCGCGGACGATGTGTTCCGTTCCGACGTTGCGCTTGCGCATCTCCATGAGGGCGCAGTCGCCAATGTCGTTCTTGGGAAGCCGGGTGACGAAATCGACGGGCAATCTGTAATTAGCCAAGGATACGGCTACGTTGCTTTCCCCACCCCCGTAGACGACGTCAAACTGTGAGGCTTGCGAAAAGCGCAGATGGCCGGGCGGCGTCAGGCGCAACATGATTTCACCGAAGGTGACTATTTTTTTCATGGGTTGATTTTTGTGCTGGGAAATTATCTATCAGCCGCCGGGGGAAGCGACGCTTGCCTGCCGCGACGGCTGTGGAAAGCGAAAGTAATTTTTAGCGTTATAATAACAAATATCCTGTACGACTTTTCCGATCCACTCCACATCATCAGGAAGCTTTCCCTGCTCCACATCGCGGCCGAAGAGCTGGCAAAGCAGCCGCCGGAAATATTCGTGCCGGGGATAGGAAAGGAAGCTGCGGCTGTCAGTGAGCATGCCCACGAAGCGACTGATCAGTCCCATTTTTGACAGGATTTCCATCTGCTGCTCCATGCCGTCGAGCTGATCCAGAAACCACCAGGCGGAGCCGAGCTGCATTTTGCCGGGGAAGCTGCCGTCGTTGAAATTGCCGATCATGGTGGCCATCACTTCGTTGTCGCTGGGATTGAGGTTGTAGAGGATGGTCCGCGTCAGCTGATTGTCGTGATCGAGCCGGTCCAGGAATCGCGACAGCGGACGGGCCTGCTCGAAGTCGCCGATGCTGTCGAAGCCCGTGTCGGGACCCAGTTGCTCCATCATGCGCGTGTTGTTGTTGCGCAGGGCGCCGAGGTGAAACTGCTGGGTCCAGTTCTTGGCGTGGTACATGCGGCCGAGCTGTACCAGGATAGCCGACATATAGACCAAGGCTTCGCCGTGATAAATGTTTTTTCCGCGGAGGCGGTTTTTGAAAATCTCGTCTACCGTTTTTTCCTCAAAGTCGGCTGCGTAGGCGCGCTCCAGGCCGTGATCGGCCAGGCGGCAGCCTCGCTCATGGAAGTAGTCAACCCGTCGCTGCAGCCCCTCCAGCAGATCCCACCAGTTGTTAATGGCCAGCCCGGTGCTCGCGCCGAGCCGCTCGATGTAGTCGGCAAAGTGATCGCTCTCGATGAGGATGGCCTTGTCGGGGCGGAAGGCAGGCAGCACCGAAATCTCGAAGCCGGATTCGGCAATCTGCCGGTGTTTGTCCAGGTCGTCGACGGGATCATCTGTGGTGCAGACGGTCTCAACATTCATCTTCTTTAGCAGGCGGCGCACGGAAAATGCCGGCGTTTGCAGCTGTTCATTACACCGGTCATAGATAGCTTTCGCCGAATTGCCGTCCAGGCGTTCTTCTACCCCAAAATACCGTCGAAGCTCCAGATGGGTCCAGTGATACAATGGATTGCGCAGTGTGTAAGGCACCGTTTCGGCCCACTTTTGAAATTTTTCTTCATCGGAGGCATCGCCGGTGATGTATTTTTCATCCACCCCGTTGGTGCGCATGGCCCGCCACTTGTAGTGGTCACCATTCAGCCAGATTTGCGTCAGATTGTCGAACTGCTTGTCGGCGGCAATCTCATCGGGAGGCAGGTGGCAGTGATAATCAATTATCGGGAGGCCCTTGGCAAAATCGTGATAGAGTTCTCTGGAAACGCTGCTGTACAGCAAAAAGTCTTCGTCGAGAAAGGCCTTATTCTTATCGCGAGTTCGGATCATGTGAAATCTTTTTCAGGGGATTGTTGTGCTATAGTGGAAGACGGAAGGCCCGGTGAATACCCTGAATCCAGGTTGGAATTAGGATGTTTTACCCGAGGCTGTCTCATAACTAAAACCGCAAGGCAGTTTGCAGAATAATTATACTGACGTCGAAATGGTTTGAGAAATTTCTCAAACCAATTTACGTCGAGTATAACCGCAAAGGCCGCTAAGGAACCGCAAAGCGTTTCTTTCCTGGCGTCTTCTTTGCGGTAGAAACTTTGACAAGTTTAGCGGTGAAGTGACTTACGAGACAGCCTCGGACGGAAAGGGGAAAATAAAAATCAGGAAAATTAACTATCCCGGACTGATATGAAAAATCACCGTTGAGAACGCAGCTTTTACGCAGAACTTTGAACAGTCTCTGCGGAGCATCTTACGCACAAAAAACTCCGCGACAACTCAGTCCTTCCTGCGTCCTTAACGGTGAAGAAAATACGGAGGGAATTACGGGGAACTCAAACAATCAAGCACCCCGTAACTCCTGTTGAACCAATGAACCTTCAACTTTTCAACCGCCAATCTTTGAACCCAGAACCTTTACCCCGTGGAATGGTCGCTTTGCGAATTCCATGGGCTTTACCCGTCCCGAGGAACAAGAACGGGCATCACCCAGCATCCAGCACCCAGCACCTCTAATTCCCCGGCAGCGGCGCCCCTTCAATCCACGGAGCCCCGGCGTTCATGAGGGCTTTTTCCAGCGCCGGGATGTCCTCGTTGCGGATTTCATCCAGCCGTCCTCTCATGTCCTGAAGCCCGGATTGAGCGATTTCCAGGCTCCTTTTGTGAGTTGGCGTCGGGCCGTAAGTGGTTACGCCGTCGAAGGCGGTAAACAGGCGGTTGGCGACGGTGGGGTTGCTGCGTTCGCCGATTTCCTGTTTGGAGCGTACGCCGCGCATCTGTTCCTCCAGTTCCAGAAGTTCGGCGCGCAGGTCGTATACCTGCTTATCGAGTGCGCCGGGCTCGGCCTGGGTGCGGGCCAGGGCGGTCTGCATAGCTTCGACTTTCTCCAGGCTTTCCGAGAGCACCATCGAGGCGGCCGAGTAGGTCTTGTACGCTTCTTCGACCTCACGGGTAAAGGCGGCGATTTCCGCTGTGGGTTTGGGTTCAAGCGCGCCTTCGTAGAGACGTTTGACTTCGAACTCTACCGGTCCGTCGAGCTCGGTGACGACGCCGTCTACTTCCTTAGCCAGAGTAACCGAATACGTACCCGGCACGGCGGGTAGCCCGTCGGCGTTGCCGTTGGAACGGCCTGTACGGACGGCCCCCTTGGACGGATAGGTCAGGTCCCAGGCTACGCGGTTGAAGCCCTTACCCGTCGGGCCTTCAATACGGCGAATGACATTACCTTCACTGTCTTTGACGGTCAGCCAGATGGTAGGTTTGGGCTGCCGCCGCTCGACTTCCAGTGTTTCCCAACCGGGGAAGGTGACGGACTCGCCGGCTTCCAGCAGCTCTTTTTCCTGCTGCTCGCGTTCGGCGCGCATGGTGGTCAGTCCCTCGGCGAGGTGGAAGGTGAATACCGCCCCGTAAGGCGGGTTGGGGGCGGCGTAATAGGCCGCGCCCTGCGAGCTGACCAGGTTGCGTGGTTCGTACCACCAGGGATCGCGGGTGGAGAAGAGCGCGCCTTCTTCCTGCAGTCTTTCTTCCGATACTTCCCGCAGGATGCTGTAATCGTCAAAGACGAAGAAGCTGCGGCCGAAAGAAGCGCCGACCAGATCGTTCTCGCGGCGCTGAATGGCCAGGTCGCGGAAGGAAATGGTAGGCACGCCGCCGGTCAGCTTGATCCATTTTTCACCGCCATCGAGCGTGAAGTAGATACCGAATTCTGTGGCAGCGAAGAGCAGGCTGGGTTCGACGTGGTCCTGCACCATGCGCCATACCAGCGTCCTGTCAGGGATGTTGCCTGTGATCGAGGTCCAGCTGCGGCCCCTGTCTGTGCTTTTCAGCAAATAGGGGCTCAGGTCGCCGAACTTGTGATTATCCAGTGCAACATAGACAGTGTTGGCATCGTGCAAATCGGCTTTGATATCGTTGACAAAAGCCGTTTCGGGCACGCCGGGCAGGGTGCCGACCTCAATTTTGCGCCAGTTTTCACCGCCGTCTTCCGTCACCTGGATGATACCGTCATCGCTACCGGCGTAAATAAGCCCTTCTTCAAGCGGCGATTCGGCCAGGGAGGTAATGGTATTGTAGTTCGACATGGCGCCCAGGTCCCAGCCGGCATCCCAGCTCCAGGTGCGGCCCATGATGGGCAGGGTGAGGCGTTCCTGATCGCGCGTGAGGTCGCCGGAGATAGGCGTCCAACTGTCGCCCCGGTTGTCGGAGCGCCATACGCGGGAGGAGGCGAAGTACAGACGCTTGGGATCGTGGGGGCTCACCAGGATGGGGGCGTCCCAGTTGAAGCGCTCATAGTCTTTGCCGGCCTCGGACTGCGGGCGGATGTAGATTTCCTCGCCCGTGATGCGGTCGATGCGGTGCAGGCCGCCCTGCTGGGTTTCGGCGTAGACGATGTTCGGGTTGCCGGGCTCGGTGGCGGGCTGGTGGCCGTCGGCGCCCAGGATCTTGAACCAGTCGGCGTTGCGGATGCCGTCGCCGGCGTCAGTGCGGGAAGGGCCGCCGTGGCTGCCGTTGTCCTGCGTGCCGCCGTAGATGTAGTAAAAGGGTTCAGAATCGTCGAGCGCTACTTTGTAGTACTGCGTGATGGGCATATTGTCGATAAAGCGCCAGTTGTCGGCCAGGTCGAAGCTTTCGTAAAGTCCTCCGTCGGTGCCGATCAGGAGATAGTCGGGGTCATCCTTTCGGAAAGCGATGGCGTGGTTGTCGGAGTGTTTGTTTTCTTCTTCCAGGCGGCGGAAGGTCTTGCCGCCGTCGTCGGATACCTGGATGCGCACGTCCATCAGGTAGAGGCGTTCAAATTGGTGAGGGGAAGCGTACAGCTCCTGGTAGTAGTGCGGCCCGGTGGCGCCGGAGACGGCTTCGGAGCGTTTCTCCCAGGAAGCACCGCGGTCGGTGGAGCGCCACACGCCGCCGGTGGTGCGTTCGAGCTCGATGGCGGCGTAGATGATGTCGGGCTGCTGCGGCGAGATGGCCAGGCCGATCTTACCCATATCGGATTTGGGCAGGCCGCGCGTCAGCTCCTCCCAGGTCTCCCCGCCGTCCATGCTGCGGTGAATGCCCGAGCCGGGGCCGGTGCCCATATAGGCGGCTACGTTGCGGTGGCGCTGCCAGGTGGCGGCGTAGAGTACGTCCGGATCGCGCGGGGCCATGACGATATCGGTGACGCCGGTCCACTCGTCGTCGCCCAGCGTTTTCTTCCAGGTCTGGCCGCCATCGGCCGATTTGTACAATCCCCGCTGATCGCCCTTGTTCCAGAGCGGCCCCTGAGCGGCCACCCAGATGACGTCGGAATTTTCCGGGTGGACGACTACCTTGGAGATGTGCTGTGACTCTTTGAGTCCCATGTTTTTCCAGCTGCTGCCGCCGTCGGTGCTTTTGTATATTCCGTCGCCGTAGCCGACGTGACGGCCGCCGACGTTCTCTCCGGTGCCCACCCAGATGATGTTCGGATTGTTCGGATCGATGGTTACACAGCCGGTGGAGTAGGAGGGCTGGTCGTCGAAGATAGGATCCCAGGTGACGCCGGCGTTAGTGGTCTTCCACACGCCGCCGGAGCCGACGGCCACGAACCAGACGTTATCGTCCTCGGGGTGGATGGCAATGTCGGCAATCCGGCCGGAGGAAAAGGCCGGGCCGATGCCGCGCAGTTTTAGGCCGCTAAAGGTGGCTTCGTTCATAGGGGATTCGTCGGCCTCCTGCGCCATGAGGGGGAGGCAGGCGAAGCAGAGCAGGGTAAGTAGGTTGATAGCCTTTTTCATACTTTCTCAGATTTTGATATGGTGGTTGTAGTGTATTGTATTGAGGAGAATTAAGGTAAGGAATTTTGAGGAATGAGCGGGATGGATTGTACATTTAAGAAACCTTCGAGATGTGCTGATTACCCACATCTTTAGTTGGGGCTTACTTCTGTGGTTCCAGCCTGTTTGAAGCAGTTTTCCGTTTTTTTATTGACATTCAGAACCGCAGAATCCCGCTTTTTTAAGAAAAAGCGGGATTCTGACGAATAGATGAACGGTAGAAGTTGTCCAAAACGACTTATGAGTAATCGATACACCTTCGAGGTTTCGTAAACATATCTACCTACGGTCTCCCCCCGCCCGTTCATCAATCTCCTTCATCTTAAACCGCACACTCAGGATATAGGGTTCTTCCCCTTCTTCCCAGTGTCCGTAGGTAGTAGCGACGATGGTCCCGTCCGGAAGCCGTTCCAGGGCGGGGTAGGCGCAATCCATACCGCGGGTGTTATCCTTAAGCCGGATGCGGTATTGGCCTTCCCGGCCTCCCCGGAGGTCCTCGTAGGTACCCACCCAGGCTACCCAGTCACCGGTAGTCGGGCTGAGGGGGGCAGCCTGCTGGTATAAAAATTCCTCTTTGCAGTCTTTGCATTCATTTTTTAAACGGCGGAAACGCGTGTAGGCCGGCGCATTGTCCCGGAAAGAGATGATCAGCCGGCCGTCGGGCGCGTAAATGGCCTGATGGCGATCACCGGTCAGGGCATTCGGCAGTTGCGTGGGATCCGTCCAGTTTTTGCCCTCATCATTGGAAAAGATGATGTAGGAATTCTGCCGGCGGGCGTTTTCACGCAGCAGAACGGCCAGTTGCCGGCCGTCGGGCGAGCGCACGATGCCGGGCTCGCACAGGTGGATGATTCGCGATTGAAAGACCGGCTGCGGGTAGCTCCAGGTCATCCCGCCGTCGTAGGAAAAGGTTTTATAGAGCGTAAAAAGGGGCATGGAGTCGTCGGTCTGGGGACGCCCTTCCTTGGTGAAAAAGCGCTGGTCGTCGTGAAACAAGGCCATATAGTGTCCTTTACCGGTATTCAGGGGCACTACGTCACTCATGACCACGATGCCGCCCCAGTCGCCCACCGCTTCGAGTTCCGTCCAGCTTCGTCCCTCGTCTTCGGAATAGGCCATACGGGCGGGATACAGGCCGGAAAATAGAATAATCCGCTTGTTACCGGCCGCATCCTCTACCGGATACAGTGTAGGCACTTCGAGAGAAGAAGCCCAGCTGGCGGGTACGGGCAGGCGCTCGCTCCAGCTCCGGCCGCCGTCGTCGCTTTTTTTCATGACGATGGCGCCCCGGCCATGTCCCTTGGGATACACGCAGTACATGGTCCGGCCGTCATCCGGCATTACGGTGGTGGGATGTCCGAGGTACTGCCCGGGTTCTTTGTCGACCACGACCTGCCGGCTTTCGTCCTGATCCAGGTCGAGGAAGGGAATACTGTAGTAATCTTTGGAAAAGTGGGTGATGTCGATTCCCTTGTTTTCGATCTGGGCTTGCAGGAACAAGGCGGGATAGCAAATCAGGAGGAAGACGGCGAGCCGTCCGGCGTTGTGTCTCATGGAAGTTTGATTTTGCAGTTAATTGACGGGGTGACTCAAAATCATCCCGTCAATACCCCCACACGAAAATCTGGGACAATACGCCGCTGCCGCGAAATCAGAGGAACGCGCGCTGGCTCTCACGGAAGGGCTTTTCTCTTCAGGCCATGCCACCATTGCGGTTCGCCAATCGAACCTGGCAAATGTTTAGGTTTGGGGCGAGGAGCATCCGAATGCGAAAGCTATTGAAGATTCTATCAGACATGTTAAAAAGAAACTGGGAAAGGATTTTGAAGATTAGCAAGGAAATATTACCAGATATCATTCTTTTAACCCTTTTCCCTCCGCCGCCTACACCTCTGCGCTCATCCCAAATCCCGGCCCGGCCGCGAATAGCGGACAGCCGAAAAGAGAGGCGGCGCTCTGAAAGGCGCCGCCTCTCTCGCCTTCATTTCTCACTTCATTCCCCGCAGTATTCCCAGTTCCAGCCCCCGCAGTTCCGCCAGCCCGCGCAGGCGGCCGATGGCGGAGTAACCGGGGTTGCCTTCTTCCTTCTCGAGGTCGTCGAGGATGCGCTGGCCGTGGTCGGGGCGCATGGGGATGGGGATGTCTCGCTTCTGGTTGACGGTAACCAGTTCGCGCATGACGGCGTACATATCCACGTCGCCGTCGAGATGGGGGCATTCGTAGAAGCTGCCGTCCTCTTCGCGTTTGATATTACGCAGATGGGCGAAATGGATTTGCTTAGCGAATTTCTTGGCTATTTTCGGCAGGTCATTGTCCGGATCCACGCCGAGGGAGCCGGTGCAGAGGCAGAGGCCGTTGCGCGGCGATTTGACTGCCTTGAAGACGGCGTCCAGGTCCTTGGCGTTGCTCACTACGCGGGGTAGCCCTAGCAGTGAGAAGGGCGGGTCGTCGGGATGGATAGCGAGGTTGACCTCCGTCTCTTCGGCTACCGGAACGATGGCTTTGAGAAATTCGATAAGATTTTTCTGTAGTTGTTTTGCGTCGATATCCTTGTATTCGTCGAGCACCTCCTGGAAGTCGTCAATGGAGTATTCTTCCTCTGCGCCGGGCAGTCCGGCCAGGATATTTTTTGTCAGCCGGTCTTTTTCCTTACGGCGCATATTGTCGAAGCGTTCTTCGGCGGCTTTGACAATTTTCTTAGGATAGTCCTTCTTGGCGCCGGAGCGTTCGAGGAGGAAGGAGTCGAAAGCGGCGAATGCCGTCATATCGAAGCGCAGGGATGTAGAGCCGTCGGGCAGGGGAAAGGTGAGCTCGGTGCGCGTCCAGTCGAGTACCGGCATAAAGTTGTAACAAACGGTTTGTATGCCGTTTTGCGCCAGGTTACGGATGGTGCGCTGGTAGTTTTCGATGTAGCGCTCGTAGTAGCCCGTTCGTTTTTTGATGTCTTCGTGAACGGGGATGCTTTCCACTACGGACCACTGCATGCCGGCGGCTTCGATCAGGTGCTTTCGTTCGAGGATTTCCTCTCTAGGCCATTCGGCTCCATTGGGGATGTGATGAAGGGCAGAGACGATACCTGTGGCGCCGGCTTGCCGGATGTCGGTCAGGCTGACCGGATCATCGGGGCCAAACCAGCGCCAGGTTTGTTCCAGTTTTTTCATTGTCGGTAATACGATTTTGTCTGATAGGCTGTAATATACAGGTAACAGCCCTGTTTTTTATATTGTGAGATCAAATTTTCCTGCTAAGTATCAAAAAAGGGCCTTAAACCCCGCTAAATGCACTGAAACCGCCATCGATAGGTATGACGACGCCGGTGACGAAGCTGGCGGCATCGCTGCAGAGCCATTGAACGGCGCCACAGAGTTCTTCAGGTTCTCCGAAACGGTGCATCGGCGTTTGTTGGATGATGGTATTGCCTCTTTCGGTATATTGCCCATCTTCCTGTAAGAGCAGGTGGCGGTTTTGCTCACCGATAAAAAAACCGGGTGCAATGGCATTGACCCGGATACCTTCGCCGAATTTAAGGGCCATTTCCACGGCCAGCCAGCGGGTAAAGTTGTCGATAGCAGCTTTGGAAGCCGAATATCCTACTACACGCGTAAGCGCCCGTTGAGCAGCCATGGAGGAGATATTGAGGATGGCGCCTTTTTTTTGCTCGGCCATCACCTTCCCAAAGACCAGGGATGGAAGCACCGAGCCTTGCAGATTAAGGCGGCTGACCGCCTCGAAGTCATCGAGGGAAAGGTCGAATATCGTCTGCTCCGGTCCGATGGTAGCGCCGGGCATATTACCGCCGGCGGCATTGATCAGCATATCGATACGTCCCCAGTGATTGAGTAGCTGTGAACGGGCAGTTTCCAGCCGGGGGCGGTCGAGTACATCGGCGATCAGTGCTTTGGCCTGCCCTCCCGCCTCGTTGATCTGCTGGGCGGCCCGCACAACTTTGCCGGCGGTTCTGCCCAGAACACCAACCCGGACACCTGCTGCCGCCAGGTTTGCCGTGATGGCGCCTCCCAATACACCAGCTCCTCCGGTGATAATTGCTACTTTTCCTTCCAGGTTAAAAGAGTACTTCACTATTTTAAACAGTGTTTCTAATGGTGATATAAGACAAAATGATTATCAAATGTTCGATCGGGGCGAAATTAGCTCGCTACTTGAGGCAAAAGTTGCCTTCTCAGGGCGATCAAGGAGCGCCGCATGTGGGTTTCTACCGTCTTGATGGAAATGTTGAGCTTGTCGGCAATCTCCCGGTACTTCAGTCCGTGGTCCCGGCTCAGTCGAAAGATATGCCGCCCCTGTGGGGGAAGGGAATCAATGGCTGCTTCCACCGCTTGCCGGACCTCCTCGAAGATAAGGGCTTCTTCCGGCGACGTATAATCAGAAGGCAGCGAAACGCGAACTTCCCCGTCGATGGCCCGGTGCCGGTTCTGCTTGCGGATGTAGTCAATCGTCTGGTTACGGACGGCCGTATACAGATAAGCCTTCAGGCTGCTGCTGATCGTCAGGTCCCGGCGATTGTTCCAGATTTTGATGAAGACATCGGAAACGATTTCTTCCGATTTGTAGGCGCAACCGATCATGGATTGCACCCGCTGGCACAATAGCGGGTAGTACCGTTGATACAACTGCTCAAAGGCCTGGGTATCGCCTTCGTAGCGGATCATAGCTACCAGTTCTGCGGAGGAACAACGACCGTAGTCCTGGGGGGCAAGGTTTAGGTGGTGCTGGTATTTCATGATAGCTTATTTTTCTTTAAACCAGGTTTTCAGTTCATAATGCAATCGATTGCATTGCGTGTAAAGTATATCGTCAGGCCTTCTTTAAAGAAGAAGCCCGGATGATCAATTCCGGTTGCAAAATGGTCTTCCTGGGGTCGTCGTTTTGGGGGCTGGCTATTTCCTGGAGGAACAGGCGCGCGGCGTGCCGGCCCATGCGGTGGCTGTGCTGGTCGACGGTAGAGAGGGCCGGTTCCACGTACGAGGTGAAAGGCTCATTGGCGAAGCCGACAATCGCCATCTCCCGGGGTATGTTGATATGGCGGTTTTTCAGAAACTGCATAGCGCCCAGGGCGGCATAATCACTGGAGGAAAAAATGGCATCGGGTGGATAGGAGAGTTGTAGGAGTTTGGCGGCGCAGGCCTTGCCGGTTTCCACATCGGAAGGGCAGTCCAGGATCAAGTCGTCACTCAGCGGAAGGCCCTGGTCTTCCATCGCTTGCCGGTAGCCCTGCAGCCTTTTCTTGTAAATGTCAATATGTTGCGGCCCGGCGAAATGAGCAATGCGCCGGCAGCCCTGCTGAATGAGGTGTTCGGTAGCCAGGTAAGCGCCGCGAAAGTCATCGATGGTTACCGCGCCAACTCCCAGGGATTCTACTTTCCGGTCGAACAGCACCAGGGGTACTTCTTCTTCCCGCAGTCGCCGGTAGTGATCAAACTGAGTGGATTGTTTAGCAATAGAAGCAATGATGCCGTCGACCCGGGTGCGCAATAAAGTATCGAGTACTTCTTTTTCTTTTTCGTAATCTTCGTAGGTCTGGCAAACGATCACACTGTACCCGGCCTTGGCTACTTCATCTTCAATACCCCGGATGACTTTAGCGAAGAAACTCCGGTCTGCCGCTGGAACGATGACTCCTATAATATTACTCCGGCCGCTGCGCAGAGCGGCGGCGATGTGGTTGGGCTTGTAATTGAGCTTTTTGGCGACAGCCAGCACCGCTTTCCTGGTCGGCTCACTTATGGTGGAATTCCCCTTGAGCGCCCTGGAAACCGTAGAGGCCGTAACGTTAAGCTCTCTCGCAATATCGTGGATGGTTGTTCTTCCTTTTCCCAAGTCTATGCAATCGTTTGCATAAATATAGAAAAAAACCTTTGCACGCCAAACATTTTGATGGGAATTAGTGTAAAATCCTAATATTCTACGGAATATTTTGTTTGTAAGGGTAAAAGCTTTTCAAATTGGTCTTATAGATCAAGTACAAAGTGAGCAATTCAATTTTAAAAATCATAAAAAATAAGCGCATGAAGCGGACGCTAAATGTCTGTCAATTTCTTTTATTATTTGTTTTTGTTTCGAGTGTTTTAACTGCTCAGGAAGCTGGTTGGCGCTCCTTGTTTGACGGCAAAACCCTCGAGGGTTGGGAGCGACTGAACGGGGAGGCGGAATACCGGGTGGAGGATGATATGATCATCGGGGTATCCCGCATGAACACTCCGAATACTTTTCTGGCGACAAAGGAGCTGTATGCCGACTTTATTCTGGAAGTGGATGTCAAGGTAGACCCTTTGCTCAATTCCGGCATTCAGTTTCGCAGCAATAGCACACCCAATTACCGCAATGGCCGGGTGCACGGTTACCAGGCGGAGATCGATCCCAGCGGCCGTTCTTACAGCGGCGGCATTTACGATGAGGCGCGGCGCGGCTGGCTGTATCCGCTTTCGCTAAATCCGATGGGGCAGGAAGCCTTTAAAAACGGTGAGTGGAACACCTATCATATCGAAGCGATCGGCAATGAACTGCGCATATGGGTCAATGGGGTGAATACAGCGAACGTGGTCGATAACGAAACGGCGCAGGGGTTTATCGCCCTGCAGGTACATTCGATTGGCGACGAGTACATGGCCGGGCGTGAAGTACGCTGGCGCAACATTCGCCTCCGGACTGATGAGCTGGAAGCGGCACGCTGGCCTATGCATCCCTCGGTACCGGAGCAAAACCTCATTCCCAATACCCTGAGCCAACAGGAGCAGGAGCAAGGCTGGCGACTGCTCTGGGACGGCACAACTACCGAAGGCTGGCGCAGCGGCAACTCCCCGGAATTTCCCAATAAAGGATGGGTGATTGAAGAGGGCGAATTGACCGTCCTGGAATCCAGCGGGCAGGAGTCAGCGGCTTTTGGCGATATCATTACCGAAAAGCAGTTCAGCGATTTTGAGATGAAGCTGGAATTTAAAATCACGGAAGGCGCCAACAGCGGTATCAAGTACTTTGTGGATCCCGATCTCAACCAGGAAGGGGGTTCGGAAATCGGCCTTGAATACCAGATCCTGGATGATGAAGAACATCCCGATGCGGAAATGGGTGTGGCCGGCAACCGTACTGTCGCCTCGCTCTACGATCTCATCCCGGCATCCAACCTGTCGGTTCCCGGCCGCGGCAAACCCTTCAACGGGGTCGGCAACTGGAACGAAGCCCGTATTGTCAGCCGCGGTAATCACGTTGAACACTGGCTGAACGGCTTTAAGGTCCTGGAATATGAACGCAAAACTCCTATGTTCCGCGCCCTGGTCGACTACAGCAAATATAAAGACTGGCCCGGCTTCGGCGAATGGACCCAAGGACATATTCTGCTGCAGGACCATGGTAACCGGGTGTCGTTCCGAAGTATTAAGATCAGAGAGTTCTAGGAAGTCGGCCATACGGCTCTTCGCTTCGCTCCGAGAAGTCGGAAAGCGGAAAGCGGAAAGCGGAAGTGGGAAGTTGTATCCTACTCCCGTTTTTTACCTATCTTTCCCCAACAACAATCGACCTCTTATGTCTCTAACTACACCCATCCCGGCTGTTTCTGCCCGCGTTAAGGAAATCATGGAACGCGTGGAGATATTCATGGAAGAAGAAGTGTATTCACTTGAACCCGAATTCCGGAACAAATCCTGGAACGAGATGGAGCCTGCTTTGCGCAAGAAGCGCGATAAGGTAAAAGCGCTGGGCCTGTGGACGCCGCAGATACCGGAAAAGTGGGGTGGACTGGGGCTCAGCCTGCTCGAATTCGGACAGGTATCGGAGCTGCTGGGGCGCAGTCCCTTTGGTCATTACCTGTTCAACTGCCAGGCGCCCGATGCGGGCAATATGGAGATTCTCATCGAGCATGGCACGGAAGAACAGCAAGAGCGTTGGTTACGTCCGCTGTTGGCGGGCGATATCCGCTCCTGTTTTTCGATGACCGAACCCGAGTATGCCGGTTCCAATCCGCTGATGATGGGCACCAGCGGCGAGCGTGACGGAGAGGAATGGGTGATCGACGGCCACAAGTGGTTTACCACGGCGGCCGACGGCGCCGCCTTCGCAATTGTCATGTGCGTAACGGACCCGAAGGTAGAATCTCCTTACCTGCGCGCCAGTCAGATCATCGTTCCCACAGATGCGCAGGGCTTTGAACTGGTGCGCAACGTACCCATCATGGGAGAAGCAGGGGAGGGCTACCTGAGCCACGGAGAGATCCGGTACAACAACTGCCGGGTGCCGGCCGCTAATCTGCTGGGCAATCGCGGGGCCGGTTTTGTCATTGCCCAGCAGCGACTGGGTCCGGGGCGCATCCATCATTGTATGCGCTGGGTCGGCATTTGCGAACGCGCCTTCGATCTGATGTGCCGTCGAGCTGTGTCCCGGGAATTGTCGCCGGGCAAACCCCTGGCCCATAAGCAAACGATTCAGAACTGGATCGCCGAAAGCCGCGCCGAGATCAACGCTTCCCGGCTGATGGTCCTGGAAGCGGCCCGTAAGATCGATGCGGAAGGTGATTATGCTGCCAAAGTGGACATTTCGCTCATCAAATTCTACGTAGCCGGCGTGCTGCAGCGCGTTCTCGACCGCGCTATACAGGTGCACGGCGCATTGGGCATCACCGACGATACCATCCTGTCGTTCTGGTACCGGCACGAGCGGGGCGCCCGCATCTACGACGGGCCCGATGAGGTGCATAAGAGCCGCGTAGCCAGGGAGGTGTTGAAGGGGTATCAGTCGAAAGCTTGAAAGGTTGTCTGGCTTTGCCCGACGGGAAAAGTTGTTCAAACTCCCGCTGAAGTTTCCGAACCCGGATTAAACGAACTCCAGTAAAAATCAGTATTTGCATGTCATCTTGGATTGATCAGGCGACCAATATCAGGGAAGGGGAGGAGCTCGACCTCATCCGGCTGCAGGCTTATTTGCAGGAACATCTGGAAGATACTCCTGGCACCTTGGAGATCGAACAGTTTCCGCGAGGGTATTCCAACCTGACCTACTTGCTCAAACTGGGAGAGCGGCAGCTCGTCCTGCGCCGTCCGCCCGTTGGGGCAAAGATCAAGTCGGCCCATGATATGTCGAGAGAGTTCCGCATTCTTTCGCAGCTGGGGAAATACTGGGATAAGGCACCACGGGCCCTGCTGTATTGTGACGATGAAAGTGTCACGGGGGCAACATTTTATATTATGGAGCGGGTGGAAGGCGTGATCCTGCGGCCGAAGATGCCGAAGGAGATGGTTCCTAAAGCTTCCACTATGCGCGGCACAGCGGAAGGATTGGTGGACACCTTCGTGGAATTACACGGACTCGATTTCGAAGCGGCCGGACTGGGCGAGTTGGGCAGGCCGGAAGGATACAATGAGCGGCAGATCAAAGGCTGGACCAAGCGCTATTTCAACGCCAAAACGGGCGAGGTGCCTGAACTGGAAAAAAGCGCCCGCTGGCTGGCTGAACACCTGCCGCCGGAAAGCGGAACAGCCCTGATCCACAATGATTTCAAATACGATAATCTCCTACTCGACCCGAAAGACTGGACAAAGGTGATCGCGGTACTGGATTGGGAAATGGCTACCGTGGGAGATCCCCTGATGGACCTGGGCACCAGCCTGGGCTACTGGATGAATAGCGATGATCCCGAAATCATGCAGCAGTTTCAGCTGAGCCCCACTACTTTGCCCGGTAATCCCAGCCGCTCGGAAATAGCGGAGTGGTATGCGCGTAAAAGCGGCCGCGATGTGGGCAACGTAGTTTACTACTATGTGTATGGAATGTTCAAGATCGCCGTTATCGTTCAGCAAATTTATTACCGCTATCAAAAAGGACTGACCAGGGATGCCCGCTTTGCCGACCTCCACTTCGTCGTGCAGATGTGCGGGGCCACCGCCTGGCAAGCCATTCAGAAAAACCGGATCGACCAGTTGTTTTAACCCGGATTATGCAAGAGTGGCGATGTTCCCCACCCAGACCTTCAGGCACCCAAGATTTTCTTCTTTCCCTGAACATCTCCCAGGGTTCTCTTTTTAAATAGACAAAGCGTCAAAACGAATCATTTCTATTGATTTTGAGAAGTAATATTCGAGTCTGCAGAATTTATGCGGCGGGCTTGAAGCGGCGATTTGTTAAATTAAAATTTGAGCGCAAAATGAGAAAAACAATTATTTATGCAGGCATCGTAGCCCTTCTGGTGAGTTTGATCACTATCGGAGCCTATGACTATTTCACTCAACGTAGTGAAAAAGTGCAAATAGAATATATAAACAGTACACCGGAGCCGAGTGCGAAATACACGAAAATGGGAAGTGATACTCCGGCTTCCACGGAATTCACTGAGGTGGCTGAAAAGGTGATGAATGCCGTTGTCCACATTCGCTCGACGATGCAAGTCAGCGCAAGCCAGCAACCCCGGCAACGTATTCCGGAGCCCTTCCGCGACTTTTTCGGGGAAGATTTTTTCGACCGTTATTTCCAGGGACCTCAGCAACAGCCGCAGCCACGGCAGGGTACCGGTTCGGGGGTGATCATTACTCAGGATGGATATGTTGTAACCAACAATCACGTGGTCGCCAAGGCCGATGAAATTGACGTCACGCTTTTTGACAACCGCAGCTATAAAGCAAAAGTGGTGGGCACGGATCCGACGACCGACCTGGCGGTTTTACAAATTAAGGAAAACGATTTGCCTACCCTTCCACTGGCCAACTCCAATAATGTAAAAGTAGGAGAGTGGGTGCTGGCAGTCGGCAACCCTTTTAACCTGAACTCAACGGTAACAGCCGGCATCGTCAGCGCGACGGGAAGAAGTATTAACATCTTCCGCGATCAATACGCCATAGAATCTTTTATTCAAACTGATGCGGCTATCAACCCCGGTAACAGTGGCGGCGCCCTGGTCAATATGGACGGCGGCCTGATCGGTATCAATACCGCGATCGCCAGCCCCACCGGCTCCTATTCCGGATATGGGTTTGCCGTACCTTCCAATATTGCCAATAAAGTAATTGAAGATCTCATCCAGTACGGAACGGTAAGAAGAGGCTATCTCGGTGTCATGATTCGCGGTGTAAACAGCCAACTGGCTGAAGAGGAAAACCTGGATATAGTACAGGGCGTGTATGTCGACAGTCTGCTGCAAAACAGCGCTGCCGCCGCTGCCGGTATTCAGCCCGGTGACGTGATCGTCGAGATTGAAGGCCGGGATGTCAACTCACCCGCCGGATTGCAGGAGGTCATCGCTCAGCGCGAACCCGGTGATCAGGTAGAGATCATCGTCAACCGCAACGGCAATCGCCGTACCTTCAACGTGACCTTGAAAAGCCGTGAGGAAGCTACCCAGATGGCTGCCGCAGAAGGTGGCGAAGGATCTCTGGAAGCCATGCTCGGCGCCAGTTTCGAAAACGTCAGTGATGAACTGGCCAGAGAACTGGGTATCGAGGGCGGCGTGATGGTGACCGATCTGCGCGATGGCAAACTGAGCCGCGAAACCAAAATGCGGGAAGGATTTATCATTATCGGCGTGGATGGACAGAAGGTTACCTCTGTCAAGCAATTCAAAGAGTATCTCAGGCAGAAAGGCTCCGGCGGCGTACTTCTGGAAGGAGTTTATGAAAACTATCCGGGAGTTTATTACTATGGATTCGGAATGGACCAGTAATGGCTGTCCGTCTGATTGAAAACTGATTCCACTGACAAAAGCCTGAAAAATTGATTTTCAGGCTTTTGTTGTTTGCTACTGAAAATAACCTTACTCAAAGCATATGTCCTACGAAAAGCGCGTCCGTTTTATCAATGTCGAATCGGATCGGATCAAGGAAATCTTTCTGAAGACCCTTCATCAGTTTCCGGTTTTACATCCGCATATCATCCGGATAAAATACCGGCCGCTGCGGCATACGACCATGCAGGCGCAGCCGGTGCTAAACCGCCATTTTTTTCACAGGCGACGGCGCCATTACCAGATTGACATCAACGATCATACCCGGATAAACCGTCATATCCGGGTCGATGAATTACCCGAAGCGGTGTTGGCCGGCTGGTTCGCTCACGAACTCGGCCATTTGGTAGATTATCTGAAAAGGGGAGGTTTCAACCTCATGGGCTTCGGCTTCGGTTACGTAGCCTTTGAATATTTCCGTATCGGGGCCGAGCGCATGGCCGACCTGCACGCGATCGACCACGGCTTTGGCGAACACATTAAGGAGACCAAGAAGTTTATCCTGGAGGAATCCAGCCTGCCCAATGAATACAAGACACGTATCGAACGCTTCTACATGTCGCCGGAAGAAGTGGAATTGATGCTGGGGCAGGAAGTAGAGGAAGAGGTTTGTATGGACCGGCCGGAAATGAGGCCCTGGCAGTAGGGGTGAAAAATTCAAGATTCTCCTCACCCTGGTCACTCAAGACTGAGAAAAACAGAAGAACCGGCGAAGTTAGCCCCAACTAAAGATGCGGGTATTGATACGCCGGGGGGAGAGCCCGGCCACCGCAGGAGGTGGACTATCGACCATCGACTCTCGCCTTTAAGAACTCGAGCAGGTCCTGCATCTGTTCCGGTTTCATTATTTTGGGCAGCTTCACTTGTCCACCCTTCTTTTTATTCTCCTCCAGCCATTCATAGATGGATTGTTTGGGAACACTTTTCACTTTTACATACCGCAATGCCTTGCCGCGCGCCATATCATAGGCTTTATTGATGTCCCGGAGAATATCATCGAGCAGATCCCTTGCCTTTTCTTCGTCGAAGGTATCTTCGCCGCCGAGCACCCATTGATGGAAGTATTCTTCCTGTTCGTTCTGCAAGGCCGCCACGGTAAATTCGTTTATGCTGACGCCTATGGTATCGGAAAGCTGCTGGATGGCGCGGTTCATTTTATCTTCGGAGAGCTGGGAACCGACCACGTTGAGGAAGTACTTGGTTCGGCCGGTGAGCAGGATTTCCCAGCGGTCTTTATCGGTGAAGCGAACTGTATCACCGATCATGTAGCGCCAGGCGCCTGCTACGGTAGAAACGAGGAGGGCATATTCTTTGCCTTCCTCTACTTCATCGATGCTGAGGCAGAGCGGATCTTCCAGCAGATTGCCCTGAGCGTCGAAACCGCGTTTGTCGAAGGGAATAAATTCGAAGAAGAGACCGTTTTCCAGGGCCAGCCGCATGGCTTTTGTCTCAGGACGGGCATTATAGGCGAAGAAGCCTTCGGAGGCCAGGTAGGTGTCCATGACGATAAGCGGGTGTTCACAGAGCTTATTGAAGCTCTCGCGGTAGGGCTCGAAGGCTACGCCGCCCGAGGCGTAGACGGTGAGGTTGGGCCAAATATCGTGTATGGTATCCAGCTGATGGCGTTCGATCACTTTTTTCAGCATTAGCAATATCCAGGAGGGGATGCCGGCGAGCGCGGCGACATCCCAGTCGGGCGCGCGATCGGCAATTTTATCTACTCGTGCATCCCAGTCGGCGATTTTGGCAATGTCCTGCCCGGGCTTATAGAATGCGTCGGTCCAGGAAGGGAAGTTGCGAACGTTGATACCGCTGATTTCCCCTTCGAGATGCCCCTCGTGTTCCTGCAGCTCCGCGGAGCTGCTCAACATTAGAATGTCTTTTTCAAAAATTTCCGGATCGAAATTAAAGTTTGCCAGAGTTTCCAACTGGTTAATGCCGACCGAGCGGATGGATTCCAGCATGTCGTCGGTGACGGGGATGCGTTTGCTGCGGTGGCTGGTGGTGCCGGAAGAGAGTGCGTAATAATTGGGTCTGCCCGGCCAGGTGATATTGGGCAGCCGGCGTTGTTGCCGCCACCAGCGCTCGTTCATAGGGGCATATTCGAAGACGGGAATGGATTGCTGAAAAGCTTTAACCGGATCATCGGAATCGAGTATTTGATCAAAGCCGTAGTAAATTCCAAAAGAGGTGGATCTGGCTTTTTCCAGTAATTTTCGGAGCTCCTTTCGCTGCAATTTACCGGCGTCTTCCAATCCTCCCATTAAATCGTGACGGAGGTCTATAAATGTTTTAATAGCTGTACCAATGAATGCCATATGATAAAAGGTAGTTATAGATTTTTTTACGGATAGCCTAGGATTAAGAAAGGCCCCTGCCTTTGCTTGGAAGACAGGGGCCTGTCTGAACTTAGCTTGTGCTTGTTCAGCCGATCTCAATCTGTTTGGGTTGCTTTTTTACTTCCATTTCTTTCTTGGGAATACGGATTTTGAGCACTCCGTCTTCGTATTCGGCCTTAATGTCCTCATCCTCCACATTTTCAGGAAGCGTGAACTGCCGATGGAAGGAGGTATAGCTAAATTCACGCCGGGTAAAGTTATCTTCTTCTTTCTTTTCTTCTTCTTCGCGTTCGGCACTCACCGACAGGACCCCATTTTCTACCTGGACGTCGAAGTCGTTCTTCTTGAGTCCGGGAGCTGCGACATGCAGTTCGAAGCGGTCCTCTTCTTCGAGCACATTTACGGCCGGTGTAGAAATGCCGGTGGGGGTGCTCATCATTCTGTCCATACGATCATTGAAAAGATCATCCATCCATCTGGATAGATTCGTACTGCGTTCTACGGGTCTCCAATTGATAATTGCCATAATGTAGACGTTTTTGGGTTTGTTATAATAATGCTGACATTCACTTATAAAACGAAGCCCTGAGAATGATGTTCAATGGCTTCGAGTGGAAAAAGGGGTAATGTTTGAAAGGGGAAATGAGCGGCTGGCAAGCAAGCTGGGATGAACATGTCTGATAAGGCTTTGTTGGGTTAATAAGTGCTACTTTAACAAGTTAAATTGAGTATGGAAACCTTATTAGAGCAGCTCAATGAGTCGTGGAATAATCTGTCGGATAAACTGGAAGGCTGGTTAGATTCTATTATAACTAATTTGCCTAATTTAATCCTGGCTCTATTGGTTATTGGTCTCGGGCTCTGGCTGGCTCGTTATGTCAGAAGATACTTTCACCATGCGCTGAGGCGTATGAGCAATAATATCACCATAACCAGAGTCGTATCCAATATCGGTACTTTTGTATTTGTCGCTCTATTTTTCTTCATCGCGCTGGGGATACTCAATTTGAATACGGTGCTGGCTTCTCTGCTGGCTGGTGCAGGCGTTGTTGGTCTGGCTGTTGGTCTGGCTTTGCAGGAACCCATGGTTAACCTATTCTCGGGTATCTTACTCTCCGTTCGCAAGCTATACAACATAGGCGACCTGGTAGAGACCAACGATTACTTCGGTACTATTGAGAATATCACACTTCGGACCACGCTGATTCGTACCAATGACGGCAAGCAGGTGACTATTCCCAACAAACTGGTGATCCAGAACCCCATGGTGAATTATACGAATACAGACGAGCGCCGTGTGGCGCTGGAATGCGGTATTTCCTACGGTGATGATCTTGCTAAAGTTAAGGAATTAACGCTGGAGACAATCAAAGCGAACTGCTCTTATGATGATAGCCGGGATATAGACTTTTACTACACCGGCTTCGGAAACAGTTCCATCAATTTCATTCTGCGCTTTTGGTTGACGAATGCTTCCCAGGCGCCTTACCTGCAGGCGCGTTCCGAAGCGATCATGGCCCTTAAAAAAGCTTTCGACGAAAATAATATTACCATTCCCTTTCCTATCCGGACATTGGATTTTGGAATCAAGGGAGGGGAGCGGCTCAACGAAGTGCTCGATGATCAAGCACTCCGAACCGGTAACGGAGCGTCGCAGAAAGAGTAGTGCAGCTAATTTTTCAACATAAAAACTAAAACGATATGATTTTTCAAAAACCACCCAAACCGGATAAGCCGGAAAAACCGGATAAGCCGGATAAACCCGAAAAACCAAAACGCGATAAGGAAAAGCCCGGAAAGCCGACCAAACCGGACATCGGCAGGGAGGCGCCCAATCCCCTGAAAGAAGACCACTAAATGAACAGCATTTTTCAATTTAATGACATAGATATGAGTGACCGAACCATTGATCCAGAACTAAAAGAAAAACTAACCCGGAACTGGGAAAAAATACGCCGTCGGCTGCTGGAGGATTTTAGCACGCTTCGGCGGGAAGATCTCGACTTCCTCCCTGGAGGCGAAGAAGCCCTGCTCGGCCGCATTGAGCGCCGCATCGGCAAAAGCCGGCAGGAGCTGGAGACGCTGATCAATAATTACGAGGAGTAATTTTCCTTCCGCTGACCGCTGTCGTACTTCTAATACAAAGAGAAGTCCCCATAGGCAGGCGTTGTTCTCAGGTGATTATCCTGTTCAAAAAGCCAGCTGTGGATTTCTCGATTGATAACTATTAAATATTATGAAAACGGAAATGGTATATGTTATTCTTTATACGCTGCTACAGCGACACGAGCGGGCAGCGGAATATTACAACAAAGCCTCCGACCTGGCGAAAAGCGATGATTTAGCCGGCTTGTTAAAAAGCCTGGCCGCTTACCGGGAAGATCTCGGACTGCAGGTGCGCCGCTTTCTCGAAAATACGAGCCCGGTACCCATGCCCAACAAGAATACCGAAGGCCTTATGCCGCTGATTGAAAAACGCTGGCCGGAATTGGAAGAAGCCCTGGCGGACAATAAACGGCTGGAGGTCATTAGCCTTTGTCATGAAACGGAACAGGCGCTGTCCGACTATTACCGGGAAAGCCTGGGACAAGGACAGCAAACAGCTGCCGGTATCCAAGATCTGCTGCAGCAGCAGCACGACAAGATATTGAAGGTGACCCGGCAAACGGAACGGCTGGAAACGGTACCTCAACAACGAAATATCGAGATCGATATCTGAGGGTTGTTTGCGGCTTCACTGCCGGAAAAGCCGCGAATAAGCCCGGTTAAGCCTCTTGCTCTTGTTGTTGTTCCTCCCCGATGCCTTTCTCTTGGGTAGATTGATACAGGATAAGATAGCCCAGCAGGGCGGAAAGGACGGACCCGAACAGTACGCCCATTTTCGCCTGATCCAGCAGACCGCCGGGTTCAAAGGCGAGGTTGGCAATGAATAGGGACATTGTGAAGCCAATACCTCCGAATAAAGCCAGGCCGAAGATTTGTGTCCAATTGGTGCCCTCCGGCAGGTCGGCAATGCCCAGAATAGTGCTGAGCCAGCTGAAAGAGAAAATGCCGATGGCTTTTCCCAGGAATAAGCCGGCGGCTATGCTGAAGGTCAGGTTGGTCAGCAGGCCGGATCCACCGTTGAAGATACTCACCCCTGCATTTGCGAAAGCAAAAACAGGCATCACAAAATAAATTGCAAATTCGTTGAGATCCTCCTCCATGCGTTGCAGTGGTGGCTGTACCTTCAGGGTATCCCGTTGGATATCCTTGATGGTATTGATATCCTTTTTGGGTAGAAAACGTCCACTGGATTCTCCTTCCCAGCGCTTTCTGATGCGCCTGATCCGGTCCTGGACATTTTCTGTAAAGACCTCCAGCCGGATTTTATTCTTTGCAGGAATGCAAAAGGCGGATAATACGCCCGCTATAGTGGGATGTACACCCGATTGGAGGAAGTAGTACCAGATGAAGATGATAACTACCGAATACATCCATAGATTTTTCACACCCAGGTAATTGAAGATCAGCAATACACCCAGCAGTATGCCGGCGATCAGCACCGGATGCCACTGTATATCCTGGGAATAAAAAATAGCGATCACTAGTACCGCCCCGATATCATCGATGATGGCGAAAGCGGTCAGAAAAACGTTCATACCCAGGTTGATCCGATTGCCCAGCAGGGCCAGAATGCCGAGCGAAAAAGCAATGTCGGTTGCCATGGGAATGCCCCAGCCTTTGACTGCAGCATCATTCTGGTTGAGTAAAAGAAAAATTGCAACCGGTACCGCCATCCCGCCAAAAGCGGCGAAGAAGGGCAGGGCGGCCTTGCGGAAAGTCGATAGCTCTCCTTCTATCAACTCCCTCTTAATCTCACAGCCGACAACGAAAAAGAAAATTACCATCAAGCCATCGTTGATCCAGTGGACCAGCGAATTGGATATTTCGGTACCTCCTACAATCAGGGTGATCTTTGTTTCCCATATATGGAAGTAGGTATCTGCCCAGGGGGAGTTGGCCCAGGCCATGGCGATGATGGTGACAAATAATAAAAGCAGACCACCTGATGCCTCCAGGTTGATGAATTTCTGAAAAGGAGAAACGATTGTCTGTATGACCTTTTTAGGTTTCATGATAACACATTAGTCTTTTTGGCGCTTGAACATCGGGACCTGAACATGCGTTGAAAAAATGCAACAACATATAGGAAAATATCAGTTTGCCAAAGATTAACAAGTATTCAACTTACTTGTTGAGTCCGTTTACCAGGAAACCTGTTATCCGAAAAACGGATGAAAAATTGGCGCTAACTTTAAAGCCATTCACCATATGCTAATTACGGATAAACAATTTAAAGCCCTGAGAGAAGCTGAAGGGCAACATTGCATCACTCTTTATATGCCTACCCAGCGCGAGGGTGACGGCCAGAAAGCACGGGAACACTTCGAAAAACTGCTTCAGGATGCTGCCTCCCGCTTACAGGAGCGTGGCAAAAGTAAAGAGGAAGCCTTTAAATTTCTCCACCGCGCTTATGAATTGCTGGACGACAGAGGCTTTTGGACTTACCTGTCGGACGGCCTCGCTGTGTACGTTTCGGACGAGATTTTCGAGCACTATATCCTGCCGGTCGATTTCGAATCCTTTATATACGTAGGTCGTCACTTCTATTTGCGCCCTGTATTGCCTGTGCTGAGTGGCGAGGGTCGATTCTTTCTGCTCGCGCTTGGCCACAATGATATCAACCTGTACGAAGGGACCCAATACAGCCTGCGTCCTATTGAAATCGAAAATCTTATCCCGGTTGATTTCGCTGAAGCGATGAAAACAGCCTACGCCGAAAGTGATGTGCGTATGTACACCGGCGAAGGCCCCACTGCTAAACCGATACAGCATAGCCGGGGAGAACAGGCGCCAAAGGAAATTCGCGATATCCGGGGGTATTTCCGTCAAATCGATGAAGGGCTGAATATCGCGCTGGAAGGCCTGCGGGTACCGCTTATTCTCGCCGCACCTCAACGGCTGGTTCCCGTCTTTCTGGATATTACTAACTATCCCGATACGATGAGTTTTCACGTAGAAGGAGATCCTGTGGACCTGTCGAATGAGTTTTTGCACACCCGGGCCTGGACACAACTCACGGAGCATCACAAGACCATCAAGGACAATTACCGCGAGCAGTTTTCAGATATGAAAGAAGATGACAAAGCTACTTCAGAGGAAGCCGAAGTGATCAATGCCGCCTATGGGGGCAAAGTTAAAGTGTTGTTTACCCGGAAAAAGGCCCATATATGGGGCGTTTACGATGAAGAAGAGCAACAGGTTAAATTGCATGACAGGCACCGTCCCGATAGCGAAGATCTGGTAGAAAGAGCCGCCGTTAAGACTTTTGAGCAAGGCGGCCGGGTGTACGATGTCGAGAAAGACGAAATGCCGGAGGCTGATTCTAAAATGAACGCTGCTTTTCAATAAGCGAACCCGGAACCAATAAGTTAAACAGTAACAAGAGGATTTCATTCACTGGAATCCTCTTTTTTTTGAATATCCTGAAGGAAATTCCAGTTGGTTTCCAGTAAATTCTCGAGGATACTTAGCAGGTTCTCAAAGTCATTGGACAGGGAGAGCAGATCCGGGTTAACGGAGGAGTGCTTTTTTTTCACTTCGTAGAAAATCTTGAAACCCTCTATCACCTTTTGCAGATCCATAGTTTTTAGCACCAGAGAGTCCAGCTTTTCACTGATCTCTTTCGTCTCCAGCACCGGAGAGGAGGTAGGCAGGTGCTCGGTGGGATGCTGCGAGAGATCTTCAGTGGCAAGAACGAGCGGGGAGACTCCAAAATATCTGGCAATGGCCAGAAAGCGTTCGGCGGAAGGTTGGACGATACCGGCTTCGCAGGAAGCGATATTGCTTCTGTTGATATGGAGTGTATCCGCTAGTTTTTGCTGGCTTACACCACGTATAGTGCGCAGTAACTTCAGGTTACATGCAAAACGACTTAGGGTGATTTTTTCCTTCTCCGGGATGATGTGTTCTTTCTTCGGCATGAAAGCGTAAACGAGTTTTACAATGGTACTTCTTCAATAAGCCCCCAATCGGTAAGGAAGAGCGGAATTCCCGGCACACAAAACCGGAATGAAACAGGATTCCTGCCACGCCACTTTTCCAGAAGTTTGGGAAAATAACAAAATGACGGCAATTCCGTGAAGAATCACCGCCATTTCGATCAGGAAATTGTAAAAAAATGTTGATCGTTAACGTTTTGCCCGCAGGTAATGGAATTCGGGATGCTTACTGAAGTGACCGTTGAAAGTCGGGCAGGTAGGATAAATGCGATAGCCCGTCTTTTCACAGAACAGCATACCTTCCATAGCCAGGCGCTTGTCAAGGCCTATGCCTTCTAATTCGTCGGGAATATGAGTTTCCGTAAATTCGACGACGTTGGGATTCTGATCAGTATGCAGGTCGTATTTTAAGTAGGCCTCTGCGCTACCTTTCATATCGAGGTAAAATTTACCTTCGGATGTATCTTGTCTTATTTCTAATGCATCTACATCAATCTGTGCCATAATCTCGGTTGCTTTTATTATATAATGAATTTTATTGTTGTTGTGTTCGATTAAGCCTGGATTCAATTTCCACCAGGCTTTTTTCCATGTTCACCCGGAAGAAATGCCAGTTGTCCCGGTGTTCTATTTTCAGATTATCTTTCCGGGTAGTGATTTCTTCGCGGACTTCTCTGAGGTAGGTTATTTCGCGTTCTACGGCCTCGCGCTGATCGGCAGCGACACTTTGCAGGCTGTCTTCCAGTTGCTCAATGCGAGTCAGTACAGTTTTATCGAGACTGTCGAGCTGTTCGCGAAATTCTGCTACCTGAGCTTGCTGTTCGGCCTGATCGGAGCCGGCTTTTTCACTTGCTTGCTGAGAATCCCCGGCGCAGGCGCCAAAGAGGATCAAACCAGAGAGGATAAGAAGTTTAATGCTGCTATTCATAGTTATATTTCTTTAAGGGTTGCCGAAAATGGAACTACTCTTCTAAAGTGGGAACAAAGAGGTTCATCAGGGCCAAAATGATAGAAAAGAGGATGGCCGATAGCCAGCCCCGGACTTCAAAGCCGGTGATCAGCCAGTCGACCAGCAATACCATTGCGGCGTTGATAAAGAGCAGGAAGAGCCCCAGTGTTAGAATGGTAATGGGTAGGGTGAGAATGGTCAGGATGGGCTTGATGAAAAAATTGACCAGGCCCAGCAGGATACCGGTTATGATGGCGATGCCATATCCCGTTACGCTGACACCAGGCAACAGCCAGGCCGCCAGGTAAACGAGCAGTCCGTTAATCAATACAATAGCAATGAATCGCATAGCTGATGTTTTGTTTCAATATATAAACGTTCACACAGTGTACTAGTGTTCAAGAGGCGGGACGTCTCGGCTTGGTGGCTTTCTGCTTGGCCGGGCCTTTGATCCTGTTAAATTTGGCCTTTTCCTCTTTCGGCTTGGTCAGAATCAGGCGCAGGGCCTTGTCGTAGGTGAAATAATTGTAAATCCAGTTAATGATGACGATCAGTTTGTTGCGGAAGCCGACCAGTTTGAACAAATGGATAGCCATCCAGGCGAGCCAGGCCGGGAAGCCGTGGATTTTGGCTCCAGGCAGGTCGGCTACTGCCTTATTACGTCCGATGGTGGCCATTACGCCGTAGTTGCTGTACTTGAATGCTTTCGGAGCTTTACCCTTGACGATATTGACCAGGTTTCGGCCCAGGTGCTCTCCCTGTTGCATAGCCACGGGCGCCAGCATAGGATGGCCTTCGGGGTAGTTGTCGGTCGGCATGAGGGCTACATCGCCGACAGCAAATATATTTTCCGTTCCCCGTACCCGGCTGTAAAGATCGACGACCAGGCGGCGATCTATCGCAAAGGATTTTTCACTGAATCCCTCCGGCGGGGCTGCTTCTACGCCTGCCGTCCAGATAATATTCCTGCTGGGAATGTGTTGGTTGCCGAATTTAATTGAGCGACCGTCGTAGTCGCTGACGAGCTTGTTGAGGCCGATGTGCACGCCCATTTTATCCAGGTACTGCAGGGCTTTCCTTGAAGCTTTCTGCGACATAGAAGGGAGCAGGCGGTTTAGCCCTTCCAGCAGATAGATTTGCATGCGTTCGGTCTCCAGGTCGGGATAGTCTTTGGGGAGCACCCAGCGCTTCATTTCCGAGAGGGCGCCCGCCAGTTCCACGCCCGTAGGCCCTCCGCCGACCACGATGAAATTGAACAGGGCCTCTCTTTTGCGTTCGTTTTTTTCCACCAGCGCTTCTTCAAAACGCCGTAATATCCAATTGCGCAAACGCAGCGAATCGGGAACTGTTTTGAGCGGCAGGAGATGGTCCTTATTCAAACCAAAAAATTGGGGCCGGCTACCGGTGGCGATCACGAGGTAATCGTAGGGCAGTTTGCCGATACTGGAGTACACCTGCTGCTCGTCAGGAGCAATACCTTCCACTTCGGCCACGCGGACTTTCACATTGCCGGTGTTTTTGAAAATCCGCCGTAGAGGGTAGGCCACCGAGTTGGGCTCTAATCCTCCCATCGCTACCTGATAAAGAAGTGGTTGAAAAGTGAAATAATTGTTTCGGTCGAGTAATAGCACATCCGCCGGCTGGCTGCGCAGTCGCTTGGCTGCTTCCAACCCGGCAAAACCACCGCCAATGATAATGATGCGTTTTCTATCTTTTTGCTTACTATGCATATTGCTTACTTGAAAAATCGCTTGTGTCTATAGCTATGCTGACATTTATCGCCGGCATATACCGACTTAATTGGTTCGGAAAACCTCTCAAATCAATTTACGTCGAGTATGCTGTTGTTCAATCCTCTACCTCTTCTTCTTTCTGTATAATGCGAACGGCGTAATCGGCAGGCAATATTCCCCGGCCGTAATGTTCGGCATGCTGGCGGGTGAAAACGGCGCCGAAAAGAAATATGTTGGCGGCGTAGAATACCCATAGCATGATGATCAGTACTTCCCCGGCTGCATCGTAGAGGTTGGTTGTCTGACTTCGGCCAATGTAAAAACTGATCAAGTACTTGCCGGCGGAAAATAAAAGCGTGGTCAGAATTGCTCCCATCCGGACCTCCCGCCACTTGAGCTTGGCATCCGGCAAAAAACGGAAAATACTGCCAAAGAGAAAGGTGATGATCAACAGCGGCAGTAATATGGAGCCGGCGGTAATTAAAATGATCGAAATACCCGGAATTAAAATCGAGAGGTAATTACCCAGCGCCGTAAGCGCCGAATCAATGAGCAAGGAAATCAACAGAATAAAACCCATGGAAAGTAAAAAAGCGAAAGACAGCACCCGGTCGCGCAACAGCTTCAATACGGTTGATTTGGGTTTTGCTCTAACCCGGAAGATCCGGTTCAGAGAATTCTGTATGGTAATAAAGACGGTGGTAGAGGTGATGAATAAACCGCCTATACCTACGGCGGTAGCCCACCAGGTATCCTCGAACAATCCCAGCGTATCGATCGTTTCTGACAGTTGTCGTGCACTGTCCCGCCCGATAATATCACTTATCATTCCGAAAAGGGTAGACTGTATGGCTTCTTTTTGGTATACCAGGGAGGTGGTTCGCAGAATGATCAGCAGGATAGGGGGAAGGGCAAAAATCGTATAGTAAGACAACGCGGCTGCCTGAACAAAGAGATTGTCAGTAGCAAATTGAACAGCAGATCGCTTGATGAGCTTCCAAAACGTTTTTAACTTCCCGAATTTCAAAGTGCCGGATTCTTGAATGTCGAGTATTTAGTGTCGGTTAACTAATCGGAGTTTGTTGGATTTCAGAAACGAAAAGATGGGAAAAGGCTTTTGCAACGCTATGAGCAGTACATCACAAGCCGTTTTCCCATTTTGTGGGTAAGAACTTATCTTATCCCATTTCGTTTTCAATAGTTTCTTCGAGCTTCCTGATTCTTTTTCTGATTTTCCGTTTAGCTTTCTCGACATTTTCACCGTAGCGATTCTTCGATTTGCCGAGTATGGATCCAGAACGATTGGCTACTTTATTGACACTTTCCTTGACGGAAGAACTCACGTCATCTACATAGTGCTTACCCCGGTCTACGTATTCATTTACATTGGAAGAAAGATGCTCATACTGATCTTTAGCTTTGTTTTCCAGATCTTTTCCAAACTCGTTAATCTGGTCACCAGCCTGGCGGCGGGTTTTTTTTCCTTCTTCCGAATTGAGGTAAAGCCCGGCAGTTACACCCGCGGCCATGCCAAATAAAAACCACAATCCATTTCTACTTCCATTATCCATAATCTAATTTGTTTTGATGAACAAGTACCAGCTTTTCAGCTGTCTCAGTTTCTTTCTTTCTTGTATCATCTTTTGAACAGGGCTATCTGTGTCGATGTTCAGTAAAGTAACAAAATGTCCCTCTTTTTCACAAAAGACACCGATTTTTATACTATATTAGCATTTGACGTTTTTTATGTGCACAATTTTTGGTGTTTTTTGTCATTTTTGATTGCAGTGAAATAATAAGATCGCTGAACCATTAGAGGAAAAAAGGATGAATTATCTTTCAAAAAACATAAGATATCTTCGTAAAAGCCGCCAATGGAGTCAGGAAGTTCTGGCCAATAAAGTGGGTGTGAAGCGTAGTAGTATTGCAGCCTACGAAAGTAAAAATGTGCGGCCCCGTCTGGATTTTATCGTCGAGCTCTCCAAATTGTTCGGCGTGGAAATGTCCGATCTCATCGAAAAAGACATGGAAGCCATCAGTGGTAATGGGACTAGTGAGGTGGACAACCTAAAAAATATAGAGCAAATCGATGCCCGGGCCATTGGCAAACTGAAGCTGGATATTAAGGATAAAGAGAGTGTTCAAAAGTTTATCGAGCGCTCCATCCGTATTCGGAAAATGCTCGAAGGGTTCAAAGTATTTTATCGCTTCAAGCTGGAGAGTTTTGAAGATCTAAACGAAGATGCCCAGCGCCTGAGCGCCGATATCGAAAATTTTTTACTTCTCATGGAACATCTGCTGGCTCACAATGAGGCAATCATCAGCGCCATCTCTGAAAAAAACAGCTCTTCCGATTCACAATAACCGGGTGAATTGTTAGTATTACCATCTTTTTTTACTTTTTTGTTTAAATTAAGGACGCCTTAAATAGGATTTTGTGTTATTAATGCTTATATTGTGAACATATCGAACTTTTCCTCGTTGAGAAATTGCAGAAATTGTGAATGATTATAGCAATCGTCTTAAATTTGAATTAAATACACCTTTATGAGCACCTTACAATTCATTCAACAATTCAACAGTTTCGAAGACAAGCTTTTTTCCTTCGCACTGAGACTGACGCGTAATAAAGAAGACGCCAAAGATCTGATGCAGGAAACAGCGCTGCGCGCCTTCGGTAACCGTGATAAGTTTAAAGTCGGTACTAATTTCAAGGGCTGGCTGACAACGATTATGCGGAACACCTTTATTAATAACTACCGGCGCGAGAAGAAGCGTAAAACTGTAAATGAGCCACTGGATACCTTCTTGTTCGCCATTGAGAATAAGAACACAGTCGCTAACGGCGCTTATTCCAGGTTGACTATGCAGGAAATGGAAGAGCTTTTTGACGAAATTGGTGAATCCTACAGCGTACCTTTCATGATGTTCTATCAAGGATATCATTACGATGAAATTGCCGACCACATGGAGATTCCGATGGGAACAGTGAAAAGTCGCATTTTCTTTGCACGCAAAAAGCTAAAGGCACTGCTGCGTGAACGCTTTGCCACGGAAACCTTCTAGTCCGCGCTAAAACTATGATACCAAATCGGGGAACAATTCTAAATTCTAAAAAACTACTTCATTTGATTTTCATTAACTCTTGAGAATTCTGAAAACCCAAAAGATCTACGTTAAAGCGTGGCATATCTTCCCGGATATGTCATTTTTTTTTGCCCTTACGCTGCCTTCCCACTTCCGCCTTCCGCCCGCAGAAGCGGGCTCCCTACACTCGCTTCCGACTTTCCTGCCTATTCAAAAGGAATTGTGCTTACATCGTCACCATATAAATGAGAAACTTACTGATCACTCTTCTTCTTCCCTCGCATTCTGTTCTGGTGCAGGCCCCAGGTTCCGGAAAAAATTGATAACCCGGAAACGCTCGGAATCGTACTTTTCTTTAAAAATCTGATGATTGGAGTATAGATGTTCTCCCAGCAGCTCGCTTATCGGTTTGAAGTAATCGATGTGACTGAGTATAACTCTTAAAGCAGCCATTGCAGGAATAGCGAGGATCAATCCGGCAATGCCCCAGATCAGGCCACCGGCGATCAGGGCCAAAATAGCAGCCAAAGGGTTGATCTGAACGCTGGAGCCGACTACCTTAGGCGTGATGACATTGCCCTCCAATTGCTGTACCCCCCAATACAGGAGCACAACGGCGGCAGGCTGCCAGAAAGTTCCGGTGGTAGCTAGTGCGTAGAGAAAGGGCAAAATGCCGCCCAATGTAGTGCCGATGTAGGGAATGATGGCCAGAAAGGCCCCGAGAAATCCCCAGAAAGGTGCGTATTTAATACCGATCAGCCAAAGGCCGCTGCTGTTGAGCACCCCGAGGATGAGCATAACGAGACCAAGGCCAGACAAATATTCCTGCATGACCCGCTGTATATCGTTGAGCAGCGTATCGGCTTCTTCGCGGGTGGAAGAACCAAACTGGTAGATGAAAAAATTGCGGAAAGAGCTGCGGTACCAAAGTATGAAAAAAGTGTATAGCGCGCTGAGGACCAGTCCTGCAATCAGGGTAGTGGAGGAACTCAGGCTGTTGGTCAGGAAGCTTAGCGGGGCTTCAATCAGGGTGGTAAGGTTTTGCTGAACCCATTGCGTCAGTTCCTCAACGCCCAAATCCAGGTTTTCCTGTGTCCAGTTGATAATATTATTGATCCCCTTTTTTAGCTGTACCTCGATAGAAGGAATGCTGTCGACCAGCCGGATAAATTCGTATCCAAAAAAGAAAAAAATGCCGAGCAGGGGGAGTAATACAGTTATAAAGGTCAGCAGGATAGCGATGATTCTATTGGGAATGAAACGCTCGAAGAAATCGCATACCGGCAACAGAACCAGGGCAAAAAGAAAACCGAAAGCCAATGGAATAAGCAGCGCTTTGGCGACTATGAGGAAATAGACGAGAATAACCAGGGCAATAAGTGCATTGGTAATGCGCTGCAAACTAATCGGACGTTGGTTCATCGCGTTAACTTTTTTCTTGAAAAATACGGAGAAAATACCTCGATCCAAGGAGGCCTTTCCGCGCTTTCAAGAAAGTCAGGTGCTCTACAGAAGTTGATTTAAAACGTGCGTTCTACTTCATCCATGAAGTTGAGCAGGTCGCGGTTGGCATAAGTGCCGTAAGAGGAGATGATCGTTCCCTTCCGTCCGTCATCGCATTCTACAGCAAATATGACCGACATATCGCTTGGGTTGGAAACTCCCTCAAAACGATGCATTTCCCGGATACGCATATCCTCCGGGTTATAATACTTCTCGTTTTCGAGGTTTTTTAGTTTTTTACCTTCCATTTCAAAACGATCGGCGAAGCCCTGCTGGTGCAGGTTTTTGCTGGCTTCCGATAATGTTCTATAGTTCTTTGCTTCCATGATTTTAATTTGTTTTACTACTTGTTGTTTTCAAGGCTTCTATTTACTTCGGAGGCGCTGCATCCTTTAGAAATTGCAGACTAATAAAGGCAATGGTCATCCCTATCACAAATGTTTCGAGCAGGTAGGCCCAACTCAACATCAATGCTTTGGGAAAATCGGTCACCCGGCTGTTTAGTGTAAAGCGGTCGAACACAATGCTCTGGTCGATAAAAAAGCTAAGCAGGTGAAGGGCTATGAAGACGAGGCCACTGACAATAGTAATGCCAGCTCCCATGACAATGCCGTTTTTAAACGTTTTTCCAGCCGGTGAAACAAATTTATAGGTGCGCAGCGCCCGGTACATGACAATGGCCAAAAAGAAGTATTTGAGTAGCTTGAGCGCCAGGCTGTCACCGGCTCCCAACACTTCCAGCATCAGGACGTAGAGGCCCATTAGTATTCCAGCCAGCAAGCCCCGACTAACCGCAAACGAATAAAAGTTGAAAGGGATTTTGCTGACTCTCTTTTCTTTCTGTTGATTTTGAGGGTTCTCTATTTGTTCCTTCATTTTTTTACTCATAAAAAGAAATATTTGTATTTGTTTTCTGTAATCCGGATAACAGTTAGAGATCAAAAGGAGGACCAGTTGGTAGAGAAGGAAAGCCTTGAGAAGGTTTGTTAAAAAAAAGAGTGGCGCCATGTTTTCATGACGCCGTATTTTAAGAAGAAAGAGGGATTAAGCTTCGGCAGCTTCGAGCTTGCGTTCGCGCCAGGCGTCGAGCATCCAACTACGCTTCTCTAGGGCTTCCAGGAATCCGCCGATCATATCGATGGTTCCTTCATCTCCGGCATCATCGGCACTGCGGATTACTTCGCGCATGTTGCTGATGAGTATTTCATGGTCTTCCAAAATCTTATCGACCATATCCTTGTCAGTCTGCAGTATGTCTGACTCTTCAACCTTGGCCATAGCCAGGTAATCACTCATCCGGCTCAGTGGAATATGGCGCAGTGTAAGTACCCGTTCGGCAATCTCATCAATTTTCTCACGGGCATCGTTATACAAATCTTCAAACTTATTGTGCAGGTCGAAGAAATTTTCACCGTGGATATTCCAGTGAAAGTTCCGGAGATTTTGGTAGTAAATGTGATAATTGGAAAGCAGGCGATTCATATCGTTGACTGTTCGCGTTACTTTCTTTTCGTCTAGACCTAAATAATTCATATCGTTACTTTTGCTTTTGATTAATCAAATAACTGATTTCACTTATTCCAACGATGCCAGTGGGGGGATGTTCAATAATGGTCGAGGGTCGATCCAGCCGAGTGAAGCTTGGTCGGGTGAAAGTCCACAGTTCTTGGCCGGTGCCAGGTACCAAGCCAGCAGGCGCCGGGGCCGGTTGGGATCAGCTGCGACTTGAGCCGCCGTCGCTAATCACGGCATCGGCGTCCTAAACATTGAAGCACTACCGTTCCTCGAGTAAGCGGCCGAGGGCCTGCAACTGATTAGACTGCGCGAGATAGATGCGAATGATGGCAGTCATCGGAATGGCAATAACGGCGCCACTGATGCCCCAGACCATGGTGAACCCAAAAACACTGATCACAGCTCCGAAAGGACTCAGATCAACCTGGTCGCCGAGGATGAGTGGCGTGAGCAGGTAACTTTCCACCACCTGAGTGACCGACATGATGGCGATGATAAGCAGAACGGCTGTCAGCCCACCACCGGATACCAGCGCCAGGGAAATGGCCAGCAGGCCTGCCAGAGCATTGCCGAGGTAAGGTATAAGCGACAACAGGGACCCCAGTAGAGCCAGCAGAATGGCAAACTTAATACCCGCCAGCAGGAAGCCGGCGGCGTACATGAGGCCCAGAATCAGCAACACCAGCAGTTTGCCGCGCAGATAGCGGTGAGCAATCCTGCTGGAGGCATGCATGATTGTCCGGGATTCCTCGTCGTCTTCTCTTCCCCATATTTCCAGGGTAAAAGCCTGAAATCGCTTCTGAGATGCCAGGAAAATAATGGTAAAAACCAGGATCAATAATAAATCACCCATGATGCTGACGGCCTGCGAGGTAAGGTTCATCACCTGCGTGGTGATCATACCCGCCGAGGGACGCATCATACGGCTAAGATCCTCTTCCTGTACGTTCAACAGGCTGCTGAGGGAGGACCGGGCCGCCGCTTCCATTTCCCGGATTCGCTGCTGAATGTCGGGCCATTCCCGGCTGAGTTCCGAAACCTGCCAGGAAATCAACAGCAGGATAAGGCCAAGAAAAAGCATGACCAGCAATACACTGATACTGATAGAAAAAAATTTCGGCAGGCCTCTGCGACGCATGGCCGTTTCCATCGGATGAATCAGCATCGCGAAAAGGGCGCCGAACGCCAGCGGCTGTAAAAAGGGACTGCCGTAGTAAAGGATCACCACTACCCCGATGACCAGGGTGACAAACGCCGCCGCTCTGTAGGTCCAGTGTCCCATGGTAGGAATATTTATTCTTTCTTCCTTAAGGGCGCCGGTTAGCGGAAGTTCATCCAGCCCCCAGCATCAAGCACCCAGCCTTCAATACCCCGGATTCTGCTGTATCAACCCACCACTCAGGTCGATTTCGGTTGCGGGGACCGGCATCAGTTCGTGTTTGCCTTCGATGAAGTCTTTACCGACGGCTTTCATCACCTCGGCAGCCCGGTCCTGGCGCAGCAGGTCAAACCAGCGGTGTTGCTCCATGGCGAGTTCGGAGCGGCGCTCCCGCCAGATGATTTCGCGCAGCTCGTTCTGCTCCGCGCTGGTGATATCGGGCAGTACGCTGCGATCACCGCGGGCCCGGGCGCGCACTCGATTGAGGTAGGGCAGTGCCTGGGCGGATTTGCCGTTCTCATTCAGCGCTTCGGCGGCCATCAACAGCACATCGGCATAGCGGAGAATTCGGATATTGCCGGGGCCATTACCCAGTCCGCCGGGATGATCGGGCACCCAGGCCTTTTGGTTATAACGTTCGTTGATCATATTGGGGTTGTCCTGCACGATAGCCGAACCGTCGGGCAGCACTTCGCCGACGTAGAGGATGGTGGCGTCTCGCCGTGGGTCACCGCGCTCGTAGGAAGCAACCAGGTCATCGGAAGGGCGGTTGAACCCCCAGCCTAGGTTCGGGGTGCCGCGCACGCCCTGCACCTGATTGTACTGCGAGCCCCCGTCGCCTACTTCAAAGGCTTCGTTCTGTACCTCGAAAACGGATTCGGAGGAATTTTCGCCGGCTTCCTGAAAAAGCAGGTCGTAGTCGGGAAACAGCTCGTATTCGCCTGAGTTGATCACCTCCAGCGCGTATTGCTCAGCGTTGGGATAGTCCTGTAAGGTGAGGTATACTCTGGCGAGCATGCCTTTCGCAGAGCCACTGCTGACCCGGCCTATGTTGGAGCCGCCGTAGGAAGCGGGAAGGGCGGCAGCGGCGCCTTCCAGATCTTGAATGATCTGATCATAAATCGCTTGGGCGGGATCGCGCGGTTGTTCGTATTCACCGGGCTGCAGGGGTTCCAGAATGAGGGGCACGCCGCCGAACCAGCGCACGAGATTAAAGTAAAAGTAGGCTCGCAGAAATTTGTTTTCGCCGATGAGGCGGGCCTTCAGCGTTTCGTCCATCTCTATGTCCGGGATGTTCTGAATGGCGAGGTTGGCCCGGTAAATACCCCGGTAGTAACCGCGCCAGACGGTAGAGAAAGCCACGTTGCGGGAGTCGAAATTGAAGTTGTCGATTTCCAGTAGAAAGGTCGCATCGTTAGGCTCACTGCCCTTGTCGGCATCGTCGCTGATGATGTCGGTTATGGCTATATAGCTGAACACGTGGACCTCCCAGCTGCGGAGCAGGTTGTACACCGCATTGGTGGCTTGTATGGCGTGTTCCTCGGTTTCGAAAAAGGTTTCGGTAGTAGGGGTGACGAGAGGTTTCTTTTCCAGAAACTCGTCACCGCAAGCGCCGGTGATCAGGAAGAGTAGCAGCAGCGCAATATGTCGGATGTTGATTAGCTTTTTCATTGGATGAAATTTTCGGTTCGAAAATTTGGCGCAAGGTACGTGATGCCATTAGAAGCCCACGTTTAATCCCAGCGTGACCGTTTTCGGTATGGGATAAACGCCCTGGTCTATTCCCGCACTGAGCACATCCTGGCCGCCGTTCTGGCCGGCGATTTCGGGGGTATAGCCGCTGTAATCGGTCCAGGTGACGAGGTTGGTACCACTGACGAAGAAACGCAGGTTGCTGATGTTGGCGCGCTGGGTCAGCTCCGCCGGCAGGGTGTAGCCGAGTACGATATTGCGCAGGCGCATAAAATTGCCGTTTTCGATAAAGCGCTCGGAGGGCAGGTAATTGTGCCCGCCGTTGGTGACGCGCGGCTCGGTGGTACTGCTGCCGGGCTCCATCCAGCGATCGAGATAGCTGACCTCGAAGTTGTAGATACCGAAGCGGGCGGCTTTTTTGGCATTCCAGATACTGACGCCGGTCTGCCCGTTAAATTCCACCGTCAGATCGAAGCCGGCGTAGTTGGCGCCGAGGGTAAATCCGTAGGTGAAATCGGGGATGGCGTCACCGATAAAGGTGCGGTCGGCGCCAGTGATGACGCCGTCGCCATTGATATCGGCGTAGCGCAAATCGCCGGGCACTTCACCTCCCCGGGTGGGGAACTGCTCCAGGTCGGCTTCGTTTTGAAAGATACCTTCCACCTTATATCCGAAGAAGGACCCAACCTGCTGGCCGACCACCGTCCGGGTGCCCAGGATACCGTTATAACCCAGGCCGCCACCGTCGAGGGCTTCTTTGCCCTGACCGAGTTCCAGGGTTTCGTTATAAACGGTAGAGCCGATAAAGCTCAGGTTGTAAGAGAATTTGTCATTAACGCGCTCCCGCCAGTCGAGCTTGAAGTCAACGCCGGAGTTGAGGATATCGGCGGCGTTGACGAAAGGTGGAGCGTCGACCCCCACGTAATCGGGAATTTCGATCTGCAGCAGAATGCCGTCGGTCACTCGCTGGTAGAGGTCTATCTCTGCCAGCAGTCGATCATCCAGGAACCCCAGTTCCAATCCGAGGTTATATTGCTCGGTGGATTCCCAGCGCACCTCGGGATTAGCGAGTTCGACGATAGAGGCGCCCGTCTGAAGGGTTTGGTTACGCCCGAAGACGGCATTGAGGTTAGGGGTGACGACCGGCCGTCCCGGATATTCGGAAATCTTGTCGTTGCCGATCACGCCCCATCCCGCACGTAGTTTCAGACGGCTGAATACGCGCTGGTTTTCCATCCAGGGCTCGTCCATAATCCGCCAGCCGACGGCGAAAGAGGGAAAGTAGCCGAAGCGGTTTTCCGGACCGAAGCGCGAAGAGCCGTCGGCGCGGAAGGAGGCGGTAAACAGGTAGCGGTCCAGTAAGCTGTAATTAACCCGGAAGAGATAGGAAAACATGGACCACTCCGCTGCGCCGTTGGAATTGGCTTGGGTCTCCACGTCGCCGGCGTTAAGGTAAAAGAGTTCTTCCTGATCTTCAGGAATATTGCGGCGCGAGCCGTTGAGGAACTCAAAGCGGTTTTCCTGAGCCGTGACGCCGGCCAGGCCGGTAAGGGCGTGGATGCCCCAGTCCTGCGTATAAGTCAGCGTATTTTCCCACAGCCAGTTGCGGCGCTTGTTGAAACCTCTGAACAGGTTGCTTTCTTCGTTTTGCTGCAGTGGAGAGACAAAAAAGACCGGTGCGAAATTCCGGCTCTCGGAGTTTTCCAGATCGAGGCCGAAACTGGACCGGAACTGCAATTCCGGGAGAATATCGATTTCTGCGTATAGGTTGCCGACGGTACGATTGGTTTGCCCCACGTTGTTGTCCAGATAAAACAGAGAGGCTTCCGGGTTGCCAACCGGATTGGTATCCGTGAAGTTGCCTGCCGAATCGCGGGGGGCAAAGATGGGGGCAGCCCGGTAGGCGGAGGTGAGTACGCCGGGTGCGATGTTCCGGTTGCTGTTGACAAAGGTGACGTTGTGGCCGAAGGTGACATTTTCCCGCAGCTGATATTCGGCGTTCAGGCGCAAGGTGATGCGGTCAAAATCGGAGCCGCGAATGATGCCGTCCTGCTGGAAGTAGTTGGCGCTGAGGTTGAAGCTGATATTCTCGTAGGCGCCGTTGGCCGATAACTGGTACGACTGCTGCGGGGCCGTTCGGAAGATGACGTCCTGCCAGTCGGTGCTCTCAGTGAAAGCGTCGGGATTATCATAAACGATATCGCCGCCCTGATTGACCGACACCTCATTGGCCAGCTGGGCGTACTGCGATGCGTTGACCAGATCGATAGTGGTCACCGGTTCCTGCCAGCCGTAATAGGAGTCGAAGTTGAACGCGGTGCGTCCTTGCGCCGTACCTTTTTTGGTGGTGATGATGATTACGCCATTGGCGCCCCGCGAGCCGTAGATGGCGGTGGCGGAGGCATCCTTGAGCACATTGATGGACTCGATATCGTTGGGGTTGAGGAAGTCGATGTTGTCCAGCAGCATGCCATCGACTACGTAGAGCGGGGAGGCGTTATTAAAAGTGCCCACCCCCCGGATGCGGATAGCCGCCCCGGCGCCGGGCTCCCCGGAAACGGGAGTGACCTGTACCCCGGGAATTTTACCCTGCAGGCTTTGTTCCACGTTAGCGTTGGGAATGCGGGTCACTTCTTCCGGCTTCAGCGTGGATACGGAGCCGGTCAGGTCGCTCTTTCGCTGCACCCCGTAACCAACCACGACCACCTCTTCGAGCACTTCCAGCTGAAGGGACAAATTGATGTCAATCGTGCTCCGGCCGTTAATCGGCACCTCCAGGGTTTTATACCCCACGTAGGAGACAACCAGGGTGTCGCTAGGACTAGGCGCCTCGACCTGATAGCTGCCGTCGATATCGGTGATGGTCCCGCTATCGGTACCTTTGACAAGTATGTTAACGCCGATCAGCGCTTCTTCCTCTTCGGCGGATAGAACAGTTCCATTAACCGTATGCTGGGCGGACACACCAATGGTCAGGAAGAAGGCGCATAGGAGCAATAGCTGCCGCTGCACTGGACTGGGTGATGTTTGCAATATCCTCATATCAGTATCTTTTAATCCTAAAATAATGGGGCTGGTTTTTCGCAGGGCGTAAAGCGTCGGGCGCTTTGCACCTACTCCAGGGGGACTTCTACCACTTGCAGCTCCTGCGATTTGGGACCGGCGAACAACTGGAACTTGCCCAGATCGGTCACGTATTCCGTATCGCGGTTGTAAAATTGCAGATTGTCCGCGGGCAGGCAGAAGCTAACTTTTTTCGATTTCCCGGCTTCCGGATTCATCAGTTCCTGTACCGAATCGACGCACTCGTCAATATTCGACGAATTTTGTATAGCCGCCCCCCGGATTGCAGGGTGGAGATGAGGGTTCAGTATGGAATTCATTAGATGATAGCCTTGCGGCAAAACCTGCTTCGGTTCCATCTGTTGTTCCCGGTCCTCAGGAGGATCGATGGCTCGCAGGTGTTCTACAGCGAAGGAATTGATCAGGAATGCGACAAACAGCAGAGCAATAAACTGTATGGTTTTTTTTAAATAGCGCATAGTGGAATAGGAGCGTAAAGGTTCTTTCATAATGGGTTTTAAAAATAGCGCCGGGATCATCAAATCCCCGTGGAGGGGTTCATCCCGGCGCCTTTAGTTTAGACACAGCCCCGCTGGGGCTGCTGGTTTAGAAGTTTAGACGCCCCTCGACTTTGTCGGGGCCTGGTTTAGGACTAACCGCAGATTCATTGGGGCTCCTAAACTAAACAGCTTGGTCACGAAGTGGTCGGGGTGCTAAACTTCTCAACTATCAGTGCTTGACAAACTTCGTCGTCGCTCTGAGCGTCCCTGTGCGGTCGTAACCGTTCAGGATGTACACACCTTTGCTGAAATCAGCCAGGTCGATCTCCATGCCGTACTGGCCGGTAGTGCGTATTGTCTGCACCGGCTGACCGAGCATGTTGTAGATGACGAAGCGCTCCAGTCCTTCCGCATTCTGGATGATCAGCTTGCGGTAGGCCGGGTTGGGTGATACCTGCAGGCGCTGCAGCTCGACGCGGGCGCGGCTCGTGGTCACGGCGCAGTCGGCGTCGCCGATGACGATATCGTCGAAGTAGTATACCTTATCTTCATCTGGAACGTCATCGAAATCCATGATAATGGTGACCGTCGTGTAGAGAGCGTCATCGGGAACGATACCGCTGTAGTCGAAGGTCAGTTCCTGCCATTCGCCCTGGCCGCTGTAGTCCGTTTCGGAGAAGACGTCGCCGGTGTTGGGGGCTTCATTGGAGCTGCGCTCCAGCTTCAGGACCACGCGTCCGGGATTGTCCATCCAGACCTTCATGCGCATGGTCTTGTTGTCGTTCGGCAGGCTGAATTCATTGTTGCTGACGTGGAACATGCCGGCGAAGGGTTCGCCGCCGGGCTTTTCGATGAATTCGCCCACTGTTGCACTGGTATTGATGCCGCTTTGATCAGGATTGTCAACTACGACATTCACGACCTGATCGGCAAGTTCACCGTTGGCGAAGTATTGCCATTCGTCCAGAGTGAATTCCGGTGTTTCGAAGTTGGAAACACAACCCATGATCGGTGCGCGTTGCCAGGCAATGTCGTCGATGAAGTAGATGTCTTCCTCCGTCGGCGTTTGCCCGAAGTTAAAGAACAGCACCAGGCGGGTGTGGTTGGCGTCGGCCTGGCCGCTGAAGTCGACCACGTATTCGACCCATTGTTCGGTTTCCATAACATCCATGGTCAGCTCGACCGGATCGCTGGTTCCGCCTTCGAGCTTAAAGCCCAGGGGTACAGCTTTGGGGGACCATACTTTTAGCGAAAGCTGATTAAAGATAGACAGGTCGATGGGGCCGCCGAAGTCGTAAACCAGGGCGGAGAATTGATCGAGCGGATCGGTATACTGCCCGACCTGATCGGAGGCATTGCCATTGATGCCGGAGGGATCGGGATTGAGGATGACCTCCAGGCGGTCGGCGCCGGTAGTGGGAGCGATATTACGCTGGCAGTCGAAGTCGTCGACGATATTCGGATCGGGGTCTACGCCTTCACAGGGGTTGGCGGTAACCTCACCCTGGCTGAGATTGTCGAAGAACCAGGTATCCTGGGTGTTGAGGTTGGGGTCGAAAACGATTTCCACGCGCTCGAAGTCGTCGATGTCGCTGAATTCTAAAAAACTGAAATTTAGCTCGATCCAGGTGTTGACCTGTTCGATATCCAGGCTTACCGATTGCAAACCCTGGCTGGGGCTGAACAGGCGCATTTCCAGGCTGCTGGCGTTGGCAGGGGCCCAGACCTGCAGGTTGAGCTGTGCGGCGCTGCCCAGGTCGAAGTCGAGGGGCAGGTCGGCTTGCAGCCCGCCGAATTCAGAAGTTCCCTTGGTATAGGAGCCCACATTATCGGAAGTGTTGGGCGCGGTCTTGTCCGGGTTTTCGATCACGCCGTCGAAAGTGCCGAAGACGTCTTCAGCGCCCAGTGACAGCCAGGTCAGATTGGCGCCGTCTTCAAAATCTTCGAGGACATTGGACACGACTTCTTTTTCTACGAGCCGGATGTCGTCGATGTAGTAAATATCTCCGGCGGCATCAGCCTCCCCGGCATTGAAGAAGAAGGTAAGTTGTCGATGATTGGCGTTGGCCTGGTCGCTGAAGTCAATGGAATATTCTACCCAGGAATTGGTTTGTTCCACCTGGGCATCTTTTTCTATCGCTGCCGAAGCGCCGCCTTCCAGTTTGACCAGTAATCTTCCGGTTACGGGGGCCCAGACTTTTATCTTGACGACATTTCGGTCGGCTAAGGGGATGTCGTTTCTGAAAGGGATAACCATAGCGTGAAAAGCTCCTTCCCGGTCGGTATACTCACCCACACGGGTGCTGGTGTTGATGCCGGAGGGATCGGGATTATCCACGGCTTGAATATCGGTAAGCCCTGGAAAGCCGTACTGCACGTTGCGCTGGCACTCGAAGTCGTCGAGGATGCTGGCATCTTCCATGACGCCTTCACAAGGGTTGGGTTCGGCCAGCAGGTTGTCGAACAGGTAAGTGTCGCTGCTTTCGGCCGTGCCGGGGTCGAAGAAGAGGATGATCTTGTTCAGCGTTGTAAAATCGCTGGCGGCGCTAAAGTTGAAAGTGTACTCGATCCACTGATTAGCCACGGCGATGTTTTTGGTCGCCTCGATGGCTTCACCAGATCCTTCTAGTTTGAGGATAAAGGCGCTGGCTACCGGCGCGTTGACCATAATGCGGAACTGGTTGTTGGTCGACAGGTCCAGCGGATTGTCGAGTTCGGCGATGAGCAGGCTGAAGGCTTTTCCTTCTTCCTTAATATAAGAGCCAACCTCGGCGCTGGCGTTGATCATCAGGGTATCCTGATCGGGGGGATTATCGACTACGGTAAACGTACCGTCGGCGGCATTCCAGGGTAGTTGGGCGCCGCCTTCAAAGTTTTCCAGGATTTCCTGTGCGATTCCCCAATTGGTTAGGGCGAGCAGCAGGCTCAGGGTAAGTAGAATTGCTCTCATGATGCAAAAATTATTTTATTTGATAATAAAGACTTTCTTCATTTGTCGGCTCCGCAGCGTTCGGATGCGAAGGAAGTACAGGCCGGCGGGAAGCGGGCTTAGTTTGGTGGTGAGGTTATGGACGCCCGCCGGCAAGGATTGCTCGCGCACGATATCACGGATGACTCGTCCGCGACTGTCGATTAACTGAAGGCTTAGGACTTCCTTATCAAAAGTATGGACCTGGATGTTCAACGCTTCCCGGACGGGATTGGGAAATATGTTTACATTTATTGTTTTTTCCGATAAAAGGGGATGGACAGCGGTACTCAGGCTGTCTTCCACAAAGCCGATAGCGTCCAGTGCCGGTGGAATTTCAGGGCTGGACATAAAGAGGTCCCAAAGCAATCCGCTGCGGTGATTTTCAATCATATTGATAATGGGGCCCTGGTCGATGGCCAGGTAGGAATCGGCCACCCAGTCTTCGTTCTGATTAAAGGCATCGAAGAAACCCATCGGGCCCCACAGTTTTTCCCCCAGATCGCGGTAAAAGTGGCGGAGTGCAGCCATGGATTCTTCGGGCGTATAGGGCATGGAGGACAAGGCGGCGGTAGGCGTCAGGGTTCCGTTATCGCGCTCGCGCGTGGGCTCGTGAGCCAGGTAGCCGACCAGTGGGTCGTCACTGGCCGTCAGGCCCCAGCTCACTTCGCTGTAGCCTTCGTGGCCCTCCGGATTGTCGATGCAATAGGCACGGTTGATCAGCGTCTGGTTGCGATTTTGCACAAAGTAATTGGCATAATCATCCCTGATGCCGCGCGGATCGAAGCCCATAAAGGAATAGTGGGTGAAAAAGAGCGGGCCGCCGCGGGGAGGCCCCAGGGGCAGTTCGATGCCGAAGTATTCATTGCCGTTGACGTAATTGCCGCCGGCCCAGCCTTTATCCCACAAACTGGCGGGAATGCCCTTGGTGGGGGAGGCGATAGCCAGTAGATAGACCATCATGGTCTCGTTCCATCCGCGTACGGGCAGGTTGATGGCAAAGTTGAAATCCGGTGACCAGTGCCAGAAGATGATATTCTGGTTTTGCTTGCGATACCAGTTCCAGTCGATCTCCCGGTACAGACGGGTAATCTTGTCGCGCAGGACAAATTCGCTGGGATCATCGCCGTCGAAATACTGCCGGGCGCAGAGCAATCCCTGGAACAGAAAGGCGGTCTCGACGATGTCGCCGCCGTTGTCGCGCTGGCTGAAGGGGATGACATCGCCTGTCTGCCCGTTCATCCAGTGTGGATAAGCGCCGCGGAAGCGGTCGGCAATCTCCAGGAAAATCACCAGGCGTAAGAGACGGTCCAGCCCTTGTTCCCGCGTGATAAATCCACGTTCAATACCGACGATTATGGCCATTATGCCGAAGCCCGAGCCGCCCATAGTGACCAGGTCCGGATTGTTGCCGTTGCTGCGCTCGCGGGCCAGCCCCGATACGGGGTGGGCAAAATCCCAGAAATAGCGAAAGGTGTATTCCTGCACCATTTCCTGTAGTTCCTCATCACTCATCGGCCGCACAACGGCCTCCACCGGGGCTGATAAAGGCGATTCCTCCCCGGTGACGTCTACGGTGCTGATGCGATACTGCAGATCGAGCTCCGTACCCAGTGGGCGCACCCAGTCAATATAAAGGGTGTCGCTGCGCAGCAGGCGGGCGACTTCAAGGAAGTTTTCTCCGTTATCGGTGGATCGGTATATAATGATCCGGGTGGCTGTTGTACCTTCTACTGATAACCAGCATAGCTCGGCGTGGCTGTCGTAACCCTGGGCCCGGAAGTTTTCGGGAGTAGGCGGGGAAAGGTCCTTTGGCTTATGCAAGGAATTTCCCTGAAGAGAAGGAATGAAACTCCCCGACAGGATGAGTACGAATATGAAAAAATAATACGTGGCAGCGTGGGGAGAATAGTGCATATTAATCGGTATGGTATATTTAGGCAAAATATAGGGGTGCAGGGTTGTTAAGCCTAAAGATGCCGACATCAATTGACGACGGTTTTCTTAACAACTGTATAGCCGGGTAGCAGAAACTGAAAAATATTCCCGGCTCACTTTTCAGAACCAGCTATTACCACCCGATGTTTTCTTACTTCTCTACAATATTATATTCGATAAACTTGATATGCCAAAGAAAGGACATCAGCAATGGCTGGGCAATGATGAAAGTCACCTTAAGAGAACGAGAGATTGGGTGTTCGACTTTTCTTCCTCGTCCACTATAGTGCCGACTTAGAAGCATCGGGAGGGCGGGCAATCCCTCATTCCTTTTTCAGCTGATAAAGGATCCCCTTATCAAAGGGCGACCACACCGCCGTTCGCACTCCGATGCGTTTCAGCCCCTGGTTAACCCAGGAGTTGCAGGTGTAGAATAGATGGTAACTTCCGAGGGCCTCATAGAAATTATCGCGTGGGGTATAACCGCTGTCGGGGATGAGCCGGACATCATCGCTGTTGGTCTCGAAGGAAGAGCGGATGTACTGGATGAGTTGCTGGTATTGTGCTTCATTGATGGTCACCCGCCGGCAATTTTCGCCGGTTGTTGGTTCCCGGGAATAATAGGTGACGTGCATGGCGGTCGGGCTGGGAAGGAAAACGGCGCGCAGAGCAGTGGAAGCCTTCAATTCCGCCCAGGTTGGCGTGTCGAGATAGAATCCCTTATCGCCCCAACCGAAACCGATAAAAGGAGCCTGGTTTGCCTCTGCAGCAAAAGCTTCCGGACTGACGACGGATCGCCAGTCGATGGCTTTGTGCGTTGTGGGCACTACAAAATCAGTGTGGATGCCGTTGGACAGCACATACAGGGGAACCCCCTTTTCTGCCGATTCAAACCCTGGATTCGCGGGAATGAGTCCCAAAAGAAGCACCAGAAGAAAATACAAGACGATCAGGGAGAAAAGCCCCAGTAAAGTCCTGCCGGTATAGCTGAGTATTTTGCGAAAGCGTGTTTTCATAAAGATGGTGTTACCTGAAAATTGATTCAATATAAGGGAAATCCAGCACCCAGCATCAAGCATCAAGCATCCAGCACCCAGCACCCAGCTCTCTTTTGTCATCCCCATTACATAATCTTGCTTACCTGCGATGCAGCACCATTGCTCTGTTGCTCGTTATGGTTACAAAATCTATATTGAATAATTGCATTCCGGGAGGAATGTATCTGCTCAATGGTTCACGCTCAACTGTCCGGACGTCAAGCGACGCAAAAAGTCCGGCTCATCACCGATTTAATCACATCATCGCCACTGGCGATTTCGCCTCGGATTAGTAACAAACAAGGCTTACAGCATTAACCGTTATTCTGCAACAGCAGAAAACGGCTATTCCATTCACCAAAATTAAAGATCATGCTAAGATGTATATCTGTAGCCCTGCTATTGCTATGCGGTAGTTACTGGGTTTCTGCCCAAAAAACTATTCGAGGAACTGTTACGGACCATACCGGGGAGCCGCTCATTGGGGTAAATATCCTCGTGGAAGGAACGGCTTCCGGTACGGTGACCGACCTGGACGGGAGTTACGAGCTCACCGTTCCGGAGGGGTATAACACCCTGATATTCAGCTATACCGGATACCGTGCGGAGAGGCGCGAAATCGGAACCTCCGATGTTATCGACGTCGAGATGGAGGAAGTAGCTATCGGCCTGGATGAGGTCGTGGTCGTGGGCTACGGCACACAGCTCCGCTCGGAAATGACCGGCAATATTGCGAAAGTGACCTCTAAGGAAATCAAAAACCTGCCGGTCAATAGTTTTGAGCAAGCCATTCAGGGGCGCACCTCCGGGGTATTCATCGAGCGGGCCAGTGGCAAGCTCGGGGAAGGCATCAAGGTACGCGTGCGGGGCAACTCTTCGATTTCGGCGAGCAATCAACCCCTGTTCGTCGTCGACGGCATCCCGGTGACACAGGAAGATCAGGGTGTGTCCAATAATCAGCCGACCAATCCGCTGGCCGATCTCAACCCGGCGGATATCGAGTCGATCGAGGTGCTTAAAGATGCTTCGGCCGCTGCGATTTACGGCTCACGCGCTTCCAACGGAGTGGTGATCATCACGACCAAGCGCGGGCGGGCGGGCCGCACAAATATCGATGTGAATTATCAGTACGGCCTCAGCGACCCTACCCGGATGATCGGCTTTCTGAACGCCGGGGAATACCGCGAACTGTATACGGAGGCTACCCTCCGTTTTTTGGGTATCGACCCGATTACAGCTACGGAGGAGGACAAAAACGATGCCCGCCAGATACTGGAAGACGCATTGATCGACGGCTTTAATTCTGATTTTGAAACCAATACCGACTGGGAAGAGCAGGCTTTCAACGATGAGGCCGGACTGCAACAGCTCGACTTGTCGGCGTCCGGCGGCAATGAAAAGACGCAATACTACGCCGGGGTCAGTTACAACGATCAGACAGGGATTTTGATCGGCAATGAATTTGAGCGCATCAGCGGACGCCTGAATTTAGACCAGGATGTCGGCGAGCGCCTTCGTTTTGGCGTGGGTATCAACCTGGTGCGCAGCGTGCTGGACCGGGTGTCCAATGACGCGGCCTTCGCTACGCCGCTGCAGCTGGTCGCCCTGGCGCCTACCCAGCCGGCTTTTCTGGAAGATGGCGAGCCCAACCCCAACACCATTTACTATAACGGCCTGATCGAGCAGAAATACGCTGGCTTCACCACCAGCGTATTCCGCAGCCTGGGTAATATCAATGCTGCCTACGAATTTTTCCCCGGTTTCTCGTTCCGCTCTGAGTTCGGCACCGATCTGCTGGACCAGCGTGAGGAGGTCTTCCAGGGGCGACGGACGCTCGACGGCGCCCCGGCGGGGCAGGGCTCCAGCCGGGCCGTGCGGGTCTTCAATTACACCACCAATAATTTTTTCATCTTCGACCGGGCTTTCGGCGACGTTCATAACCTGGAGGCTGTCCTGGGGATGTCCTATCAGCGCTCACAGCGCGATGTGACCAGCCTGCAGGCCCGCGGCTTTCCGACCGATGAACTTAGTACCATTGCCAATGCCGCTGAGCCGATCTTTACCTCTTCCTTAGAGGACGGCTTTTCTTTTCTCTCCTATTTTATGCGAGCGACCTACAAGCTCAGCGACCGCTATATTCTATCGGCCAGCGGCCGCGTTGACGGCTCTTCGAAGTTCGGTGCCGACAACCGCTACGGGGTCTTCCCGGCCGTCTCCGCCGGCTGGATCATCTCTAACGAGCCCTGGCTGGACAACAACCTGACACTGAGTTTTCTCAAGCTGCGCGCCAGCTGGGGCCTCACCGGTAACGCGCCGCTGGCCAACTTCGGCAGCCTGGGGCTATGGGTTGGCAATAATTATACGACCGTTTCCGGCCTCACTCCCACCACACTGCCCAGTCCCGACCTGAAATGGGAAAATACTGAGCAGTACAATATCGGACTCGATATCGGGCTGTTCCGCGATCGCCTGACGCTCGAACTCGATTACTACAAGAAGCTAACGGATGATCTGCTGCTCAGCCGCCCCTTGCCTGGCATTTCCGGCTACACTTCCATTTTCGAAAATGTCGGCGAAATAGAGAACGAAGGTTTTGAAGCCGTGCTGCGCAGCCGCAACCTGGTGGGGACCTTCAGCTGGTCGACCGATTTTAATATCGCCTTCAACGAAAACCGGGTAACCCGGCTCCAAAGCGATGCCGATATCATCGCCGGCGTTAACCGGGTACGCGAAGGCGAGCCGCTCGGCGTCTTCGTCATGCGCCGCTACGCCGGCGTTGATCCTCAAAACGGAGATGCGCTCTACGACGATGGGGAAGGAGGAACCACTGCCAGTTTTAATGCCGCACCCAACCTGGTTGTGGGCGATCCCACACCGGATTTTGTAGGAGGGATGAGCAACACCTTGTCTTACAAAGGATTCGATCTGAACTTCTTCTTCCAGTTTGTGGTCGGCAACGATGTGTACAACTCCGCCGGCCGATTCCAGTCCAACAACGCTTCGGGCTTCGTGGACAACCAGACGAAGGATCAGCTGAATCGCTGGCGGCAACCGGGTGATATCACCGATGTACCCCGGGCCCAACTGGTGAGCAATATCGGGAACAATACGAGTTCACGCTACCTGTCCGATGGGTCTTACCTGCGTCTGAAAAGCGCCTCCATAGGGTATAATATACCCAGCCGTCTCCTGCAGGAGGTAGGACTGCGCAGCCTGCGCGTGTACATCTCCGGTTTCAATCTCTGGACGCTGACCGACTACGAAGGCTGGGACCCCGAAGTCAACTTTATCGGTACAGGCCGAAGCACGACGAACCAGAACATCATCCAGGGGGTAGACTTTTACACGGCTCCCCAGGAACGTACCGTCTCTTTCGGCGTGAATATCGGTCTCTGATCTGGCTTGAATAAAAGCTTTAACTCAAAAAAAGTAAAGACCATGAAAATCAACACCTTATTATATATCTGTTTAGCTTGTCTTACCCTGACGCTCTTTCCTTCCTGTGACGACGAGTTGGATATTCAGCCCCGGCAGGGCCTGGAGTCCGATCAAGTATTTACCAGCCCCTCGAATCTGGAAGCCGCCCTCAACGGCGCCTATTCTGAGATCAAGGGTACCTTCGGCGCTTCTTTTGCCGGCGAGCTTTACGGCGGCGATTTCAACATCATGAGCGAACTGCTCTCGGCCGACAGTAATGTCATATGGGGTGGTTCCTTTAATACGTACCAGGAAATCTTCGGCAAGGATATTACCATTACCAACGGCGTGGTCAACCGCAACTGGCTGCGCGCGTACCAGGCGATCAACAATATCAATAATGTGCTGGCCAACCTGGACGTCGCCGCGGATCAGAACCAACGCGATCGCGTAGAGGGGGAAGCGCGCACCATGCGGGGCATGTTGTATTTCAATCTGGTCCGCTTCTGGTCGAGACCCTGGGGGACCGGCACGGAAAATACCGATCCCGGCGTTCCGCTCGTTCTGGAACCGGTCACTACGGTCGAGGATGCGGAACGCACGGCCAACCTGGGCCGCTCTACGGTGGCGGAGGTTTACGCACAGGTCCTCGACGACCTGACGACGGCCGAAAACCTGCTGAAATCCTTTGGTGGTAACAGTACCGGTATTTCCACCCACACGGCGGCGGCCATCCTCTCCCGCGTCTATCTGCAGCAGGGCAGATACCGCGAAGCCGCAGAAGCGGCGAGCCGGGTGATTGAGTCGGGACTGTACAGCCTGAATGGCAATCCGCTCAGTGCATTCAACAATTCGGCCAATACTTCCGAAGATGTGTTCGCCATCCAGCAGACTGCCCTCAGCAATGCGGGCATGAGCAACGCCGGGCTGGCTACCTTCTACGCCAGCCTCAACGGCGCCGGCCGGGGCGATATCCAGGTGCAGGAACCGCATTTGCGGATTTTCGAAGCGGGAGACCTGCGTGGTGGCCTGCAAACCGACCTGTCGCAGTCGGCAACCATCGTCAATGTCAGCGAATTTTACTACATCGGTGTAGGCACCCAGAACAGCGGACAGATACAGTGCGCCAAATACGGCGAACCGACGCTGAACATCCCGGTCGTCCGCCTGGCGGAAATGTACCTGACCCGCGCGGAGGGCAACTTCGAAGCTGGTACTACTACCGGCGCCGCTCCGGCAGACGACATCAACGTGGTGCGCCAACGCGCCGGACTGTCTCCGATCGGCAACCCCACGCGGCAGGATATCCGCCTGGAAAGACAGCGGGAATTGGCCTTCGAGGGCTTCCGCCTGCACGACTTCAAACGCTGGCAGCTAACTATCGGCGGGTTGCCCTGGGATGCGCCCTCGCTCATCCTGCCCATCCCGGAAAGAGAACTGGAGGCATACGATATTCAGCAGAATGAGGGGTATTGAAGGGTTCGAGGTGGTTTTGCTATAAAAAGTTTTTTTCTCCACTGCCCTTCGTCGAACTTAACTGCCGGGTGATGGTTGCATGAAAGGATGCAGAAATGGGGAAATTCCGTGATGGTGGTTTTCTGCATCCTTTTTTCATTACCAAGTAACCTTCCACTTAAAATGAACTGGAAAACCAATCCGTTCCTGTTATTTTTGATTCTTTTTTCCGTTGGGCTCGGAGCTCAGGTCAACATTCCTGCGCGGCATTTCGGTATCAGTTTCGGCAATTCGCAGCGTTTTACCGGGATAAGGCTAAATCCGGTGGATAAAAATATTATCCGGATCAACGGCATCAATGTGACGGTATGGCCACCGAATGAGGGGCTCGACATGACGGGGGAGGTCAACGGTCTGGCGATCGGGTTGCCGGTGGCGGCGGGCAGCGCCCGGCAGAACGGCATCTCCATCGGCATCGGTGCGGTTGGGGCAGCTGAGACGATCCGCGGAATAAACCTCGGCGGGTTGGGAGTCGGAGCCGGGGTAGACGTTTACGGCCTCAACATCGGCGGCTTAGGCGTTGGGGCCGGCGGTAGTGTGGGGGGAATCAATATCGGCGGGCTCGGGCTTGGCGCCGGTGAGCGGGTAACCGGGGTGAACATCGGCGGCTTAGGCCTGGGCGCCGGTGAAAGTGTCAAGGGAGTGTCCATCGGTGGTCTGGGTATCGGTGCGGGCAATCAGGTCATCGGTGTAAATATTGCCGGCCTGGCGATCGGCGCCGGGACGGAGCTGATCGGGCTCAACCTGGCGGGCTTGGGTATGGGTAGCGGAGTCGTTATGCGGGGCATCAACATTGCCGGTCTGGGCATCGGCGCTCCCGATATCAAGGGGATTACCGTGGCGCTGACGGTGCGCAGTGAGTACATCGGTGGGCTGACGGTGGCGCCGGTCTACCACCGCGTAAAACCGTTCGACCCCGGTCTGGTCGGGGAAATGAGAGGAGTGGCAGTAAGCGCTTTCAACAATGTTCAGGCTTCCCAACGCGGGCTGACGATCGGCATTCTCAACATCGCCGATGAGCTGCGTGGTTTTCAGATCGGATTGCTCAATATTGCGCGCAGCAACCGCAAAGGTTTGCGGGTGCTGCCCATTTTCAACGCGCCGTTCCCGGATTGATGCAGGCTCTAATCATTCCTAAACACAAGCAAAGGTGTTTTCGTGTGTTTGGCGATATTGCGCGCCGTGCTGCCTTCCAGCAGTAGTTGGATAACGCTGCGGCGGTGGGAAGTCATCACCAGCAAATTGGCCTTTTCACTTTCTACGTACTGCTCTATTTGTTTTTCCACGTCCTTTCCTTCCAACAGACCGAATTTGACCTTCTGGTGTTGACCGTAGGCAGTCACCAGGGCTTTGATTTTTTTCTCCGCCTGCTGGCGTTCCCTGGGTTTGTCAAGGACATGAACTACGCAGACTTCGGCATCGGGGAAGGTATGGTTGAGAAAATTGAGAACGATGAGATCCTCAAAGTCAAAGTCCGTGGTTGTGACGATTTTATCAATGTGCTGGTAATCTGCCGAGGCGGGGATAGCCAGTACCGGGCAATCGGCCGCGCGGATGACTTTCAAGGCATTGCTGCCGAGATGCCGATTGACATCGTTGGTCTTTCCCGTCATACCCAGTACGATGAGGTCAACATCTTTTTTCTCCGCTACGTTGATAATCGCGTCGGAGGGGTAATCCAGTTCGGCGGTAAAAGATATTTTTATGTCGGCATATTCTTCCGGGGTATGCTCCTCCGCGAACTGGTGCAGCTTCTCCAGTACGCGTTCTTTCTTGGCTTCGTCATCACCAATAGAAAATCCTTCCGGGCGGCCATAGGCATGCATGGAAATCAATTCGGCATCGAGTTTATCGGCCAATTCGAGTGCATAGCGAAACATGTGGTCGGCATGACCGGAAAACTCAGTGGGAAACAGGATTTTTTTCACGTTATCTTTGAATTTTCAAAACGGATTAAAGTTGGTTTTAGGACGGAAAAGGTAAGAGAAAAAACAGACATTTGAGAATATCGCCGGCAAAATTTGATGCGTCTGGTTCTTTGCCGGAATCAAAACGGCCCGGAGAAAAACACTTTATACTGAGGTGAGATTTGAGAATACAACCCACGTTCGAGTCAGTACGACTCGCCTGACGGCAGTCAGTTGCTGACCTGATTGGCCTGAGAGGATACTGAGACAATTCCTGATCCCCGTCGATCCGGGCATCAGCGTTCTCAAATTAAATTACGTCGAAAAAAAATCTGCTAACAAACTATTGTGATCAATAATTCTATTTCACCGGACATCTCGATTGTCATTCCCACGTTAAACGAGGCCCGGGGCCTTCCGGCAACACTGCAGCGATTGACACAGCTGCGAGGCAATTACGAATTACTCATTGTAGACGGGGGAAGCTCTGACGAGACGAGGCGTATCGTACGCCGTTTTCCTTCCATCCGCCTGCTGACCGCAGAGCGGGGCCGGGCACGGCAGCTCAATAAGGGGGCATCGGCGGCCAGCGGAAGCATCCTTTTTTTTCTGCATGCCGATACCCTGCCTCCCGCTGATGCTCTATTGCGCATCCTGGAGGTGCTCGAACATCAGGAAGCTGTTGCCGGCAGCTTCTATACCCGCTTTGACAATAACGGGTGGGGGTACCGGGTGATTTCCGCCTTTTCCAGGCTCAACCTGTCTTTTCTCACCTTCGGCGATCAGGGCTTGTTTTTGCGAAAATCTACTTTCCTGGAGATGGACGGCTTTCCCGGGCTTCCACTGATGGAAGACCTGGCCTTTCAACGAAGATTGCGGCGTAGAGGCAAATTTGTTAAGATTCAACAGCCGTTGCTCACCTCCGCCCGGCGCTTTGAACGCAACGGCTTCTTCCGGCAAGTGGCGATCGATTTCTTCCTGCTGCTGGCTTTCTATCTGAGAGTCCCGCTGGAATGGCTGAAGAAATGGTATCCGGATACGGAAGAACATAGCCGTTAGAGAGTGATCGAGTTCTTGCCCATCTTCCTTCCTCAGACAGGTAAAAGTTCCTGGACTCTTGTCCGAAACTCTTTCGCCAGGTCGGCCTGAAACCCAGGCGCCCGGAAACTCAAACACCCAGGCATTCAGAACCTCCCTTCCTCATCCGAAAATTCGTCCATATCCTGGAAGGGGATTTCCTTGTTATCGTCTTCCTCCTCATCGTCGAAGAAGAATTCCTCCTCTTCCTCGTCCTCCATCTGGAATTCCGGAGCTTTTTTGGCGGGTGCTTTCCGGATGACCTTGGTGATCACCTGTCGTTCCTGCCGCTGCGCCGGGCGGTTTTCCATTTCTTCGTTCTCACTGGCAACGACCACTTTCGGTGCCGCCGGTGTTACGCCGAGTTTGGCGGCCAGGCTCTTGGTGGTTGTCGGTACGGCGAGCAGTCGCTTTTTATCGATCAGTTCGCCGGTAACTTCACAGATCCCGTAGGTTTTGTGCCGGATACGACTGAGGGCGTTTTCCAATTCGCGGAGGTATTTGCGCTGATGGATGGCCAGGCTGTTCAGCATTTCCACGTCGGTATTGGTGTTGCTGTCGTCCATCATATCCTGGCCGTAATCGCCGTCGCCGTTTTCGGTGACTTCGTAAATTTGGTTCTGCAGTAATTCCAGTTGCTCCTGTGCCCGCTGCATCTTTTTCATGACAAGCCGGCGGAATTCTTCCAGGTCGGCGTCAGAGAATCTTACTATCGTATTGCTCATTTTTTCTTTTTTACCGTTACTGAGTGAAAAATGATGGCAATAAGACTGCCAAAAGAGAGGCAGGTCACTTTTTTTTAAAAATATTTCCTGCTATCCTGCTAATATTTCCGCTGATAAATCTCTTCCAGCGACAGTTCTTTAAACCGGATCATTCATTTCCGTTGGCGCTCCGCTGATGAGCGGAGCCAGTAGATTCAACAGCTGGGCGGTGCCCTGTAATAAGACATCACAGGCCGGCAGGCCGGTTTCTTCTTCGATTTGCCGGGCAGATTCGGCGACTTCGAGTTTGGTCATCATTTCGTGGTTGATGGTAATGGCTCTGACTGGTTTTCCCGACAGCAACTCAATGGCCTGAATCTGTATGGGCAGTGGTTGGATGGGGTAGCCCGGGAAGCCGTCGTAGTCTTTGCGTTTGGGAGCATGTTGCAGAATGACGAGGTCGGGACGGGCGGCGGCCAGAATTTCCAGTCCGCCGGGATAGGCGGGGTTCATCAGGCTGCCCTGCCCTTCGATGACGATGACATCGGGTCGGCGTTCTTCCCAGGCCGTAACTACGGCGTGTTCGATTTCGCCGGCGACGAAGTCATTGATCAGCGAATCGAGGATGATGCTGTAACGAGCGCCCTGCATCCAGGCTGTTTGTCCGGTACCGATGAGCTCGGCCCGGTAGCCGGCATCGCGCAGGGCGTGCAGCAGGATCCAGGCGGTAGTGCGTTTGCCTACGGCGCTGTCGGTGCCCAGAATGGCAACCTTGAGCGCTTTAACGGATTCTATTTTTCCGGTAAAAGCGTGTAGGAGGTTGCGCGAAGGCGTTTTGCGGATATCGCGAATGCGTACTTGTTTGAAGCGGGCGAAGCCGCCGATCTCGGGGTCGTCGTTGAGAAAATCGTGCAGGCCGCTGTCGACATTCAGGCCCAGGTTGATGCCCTTGCGGATGTGCTCGCGGGCGGCACCGGGCAGGCGCCCTCCGTCGGGGGCCAGGCCGATGACCAGCCATTGAGCTGCTGTGTCTTTCTCTTTGGCGGCAGCTACCGCTTTCTCGATGCTGGAAAAAACGGGAATGCCTCTGTCTTTGCCGTCGAGCACCTTGCCGGCGTCCTGACCGGCATATTTGCTGTCGACTACGGAGAGGACCCGGTAGCGCTCGGTGAAGCGCACCAGTCCGTGGGCTGTTTTGCCCTCGGGCGTATTGAAAGCGCCTTCGCAATAAACGATGGCGTTACCGTCTAATACTTGGTTGGGTTTCATAAGAGGTTTTCTGTATTTTGAATTTCCTGTTTCGGATTTCATATTTTTCATTTCCGGCTTGTCAGCACCGCCACAAAGCGATCGTTTTGTACCAGCGCCAGATCGGGCGGAGAGGAGAGTGCAGCCAGTCCGGCGGTAGCAGCCGGCAATACATTGAGGCCTTCCACCTCTTTGATTATCCGAGTTAGTTGCGTCATTTGCTTATCGGTGACGTCGCGTGCCCAGCCTCCGGTCTCGCGGATGGCCGAAAGCGTCACATCACCGTCGAAGGAGTGCCAGTTGATGAGGGGTTCGTTAATTTCGGTTTCGCGAATGACGCTAGCCGGCAAATCTTCGCAGTGATCTTTCTGAAGCAGGAAGGCCTGTACGATCGGATTTTTGCGATAAGCAGATCCGGCGACCATCATCGGAATGCGGGAAGTTTTTCCCCGCCGGTATAAGCTGACAAAACCTTTGTAGATGCCTGCGAGTACCGTGCCGTTGGAAACGGGCACTGCTACAATCCGGGGGGCGTCGCGCAACTCGTCGTAGATTTCATAAGCGATTTCACCGTAGGCGCGCAGTTGCAGGGGGGTGTTCTCTCCTCCGGGGTTGGCATCGTAGAATTCCCGTCTGGCGGCGTCTTCCTGGGAAAAAGCCACAGCCTCTTCGTAATTCTTCCCTTGGCGGATGATGCTCGCCCCGAGCTGTTTCATCGCTTCCACCCGCCGGGTATGATAATTTTCCGGAAGGAAAATATTGCACTTTAAACCTGCAAAACGGGCGCCGAGCGCACAGGCTACGCCGTAGTTGCCACAGGTGGCCAGGTTGATGCCTTCGAAGCCGCGGCGCAAGGCATCGGCACACTGGGCAAAGGCGATCCGGTCTTTCTGGGTTCCCGTGGGGTTACCCCCTTCGAACTTCAGATAGACCTGCCGGATGCCCAGCTCGCGCTCCAGGTTGCGGGCCCGTATGAGCGGCGTGTCGCCTACCTCCGATTCGGCAATGAATTCGAAGGCCTCCAGGCGCTCTTCCAGGCTGTTACTCTTGTTGAGTATGATTCGGTATTGTTCTTCCAATTCCGGCTGCAGGTGAAAGGCGCCATTTGCCGCTGGATCTTTAATCATGGTTATGGCATTTCGTGTTGTACTCCCGGCTTATGATCCCAGGCGTTGATTCCAAACTGGACGATAAGACGCAAAGGACGCGATTAGTCACTAGTCGCAAATCCTTTTTTGGCGAAGGAAAGCATATTATTCCGGGTGGAAATAAAGATGTGTGGCCATCGAATGACAATAGTAAGATAATAATGCAACACGATGCTTCGAATCACGGTTCGATTTCCCGCTTTTCCATCGCTTTGGCTGTTTCTTCTTCGAGTGTTTCCTGATCATGAGGGACCTCTTCGGGTTGTTTGTCACCCATTAACAGAGAGACGACAATACCACCGGCCAGAAAGAATACGATGATGCTCAGGGAAAGCAATTCCGGTATTTCAATATGATGCTGAAGGATCATCTTGATTCCGACAAAGAAGAGTATACCGACGAGGCTGTACTTCAGATAATAGAACTTGTTTAGAATGGAAGCCAGCACAAAGTACATAGACCGCAACCCCAGGATGGCGAATATATTGGAGGTAAAGATGATGAAAGGGTCGGTGGTAATGGCGAAAATGGCCGGTATGGAGTCAACGGCGAACATGATGTCGGTCGTCTCAATAACCATCAGCGCGATGAACAGCGGGGTGGCGGCGGTGATATGCCGGCGTTTGACGAAGAAGCGATCGCCCTGAAGTTCTTTGGTGACGGGAAAAAAGCGCTTGGTCCACCTGATAACCGGGTTATGACCCGGGTGGACCGATTCTCCGGATTGCAACATCTTGTAAGCGGAATAGAGCAGCAGCGCGCCGAATACATAGATAATCCAGGTGAATTGCTGGATAAGTACAACACCGACGCCGATCATGAGCCCCCGGAAAACCAGCGCCCCCAGAATGCCCCAGAACAGTACCCGGTGCTGATACCGGTTGGGAATCTTGAAATAGGCAAAGATCATGGCAATGACAAAGATGTTGTCCATGCTCAGTGATTTCTCCACCAGATAGCCGGTCAGGTATTTGAGCACCGCTTGTCTGCCGCTCATGGTACTGTCCTGCCAGCCTTGCTCATAAGCAAAATAGACCACGACTCCGAACAAGAGGGACACCGCGACCCACAGCAGTGTCCAGCGCAGCGCTTCCCGGGTGCTGACTGCGTGTGGTGTGCGGTTAAACAGGCCGAGATCCAGCGCCAGCAATATCAGAATAAGAATAATGAATGCAGTCCAAATTATCATTACGGTTATCTATAGTATAGGGTATTGTTCCTTTTCCGGAAGCGCCGTCTTTAGCAGATGAATAAAGAAAAATCAGGTTTAGTTGATCATGAGAAGGTAAAACCTGCATGCAACAAACCTTAACAACTGAAAATCAGGACGCCGGTAAAAGGGAATAGTCACGCCGGTCGGGGGTATCAATCGATAAATCGTCGTTTATAGAAGACAAACGAATAGGCAAAAGGGTTGTGCTGGTCGGCGGCGTAGTCTTCGCGTCGGTCTTCTTCCCAGCGCTGGGGATCGATGGGGGGAAAGTACGTGTCTCCCTCAAATTGGGCGTGTATTTCGGTGATGATGAGCTCGTCGGCCAGGTCTATGGTTTGCCGGTAAATTTCGCCTCCGCCCAGAATACACAGCCGCTCGGCGCCGGCCGCTTCGGCGCGGCGGAAAGCCTCCCGAACAGAGTGAGCTACTAGCTTTTCTCCGGCCCGGTATTTCTTCTGCCGGGTGACGATAATGACATCATCGCGATTTGCGAAAATATCTTTGCCCTGTGGAGATTCAAAGGACGCTCTTCCTGTCAGCAGAAAGCAATCCCGGATTTGATTAAAAAAGAAATGCTGGTCGGCGGGCAACTCCCAGGCCAGCTCCTGGTCCCGCCCGATGACATCATTATCAGATTTGGCGGCGATGATGGTTTTCTTCATGGCGGCGAAGATAAATAAAAGCGGGCAACAGTCACTTAAATACTTTCCTCCTCCTCAGCGATCTGCTTCCGGATAATTTCCACGCCGATCCTGTGATGGGAAGTGTGAAAAGCGACTTCTCCGTTTTTGATGATCAGGATCTGTGGTGACTGATGCCGTACCTCAAAGGTTTCAGCGACGGCATTGGACACCGGACGGTGGCGAATCAGGTCGAGGTAGAAAAAATCGAGCTCTTCGGGCTGAAAGTTCCAGTCGCGCTCCAGCTGGTGCTGGGCCATATGACTGACACCACAGCGCGTACTATGTTTGAATATGACGACAGGTTTATCCTCAGATAGTTTTTTGATTTCGTCTATTTGCTCCAGGCTGTTCAGGTTTTGCCAGTTGAAAGGCAGGCCGGTGTCGGCGTTGTTAAAAAGCCGGTTCATGAAACTCATGTTGGTTTGGTTGTGCTTCTATTCGTGGAAAAATGAGCAGTTACTTTCATTTTACAGTTTTCTCCGTAAAAAGTTTAGGCAGTAGTATTGCTTAACCCTTTTCAAACATTTGTGTCAGGGTTAAGAGCTTTGGCGCTCTAAGTACACTGTCAAATAAGTAACTTTCCGTTTTGACAGTGTACTAAGTGCAAGGAATTTAATCTTGTCGGATCAAAAAGACGTCAGAAACCAGATATCAGACGCCAGACCTTTCAATAGGGAGTATCCGGTCGTCAAAACTTCGTTCCTTGTACTTAGTGCCGGAGGCACTAGCAAGCAGTGTATCTGCGCAGTGATTTCAACCCAGGGTCCGGTCAAGGTTAAATGCCGCACTGATCAGAGAAAGGTGGGTAAAGGCTTGCGGAAAATTACCCAGTGCTTCGCCGCGGGCGCCGGTCTCTTCGGCGTAAAGGCCGAGGTGGTTGGCGTAGCCGAGCATTTGTTCGAACATAAGGCGGGCGTCTTCCAGGCGTTTTTCATCGAAGCGGCCGGCGCGCGTCAGGGCTTCCACCATCCAGAAGGTACAGATATTGAAGGTGCCTTCTTCGCCGCGCAGGCCGTCGGGCGATTCTTCGATATTGTAGCGGTAGACGAGGCTGTTGGACACCAGGCCGCCCTTGTCGGGCGTTCTGTCTATGGCGTCAATAGTTTTGAGCATGCGTTCGTCGGTAGGGGAGACGAAAAAGACCAGCGGCATGATCAGCAGGGAAGCGTCGAGGGTTTCGGAGTCGTAGGTTTGTACGAAGGCCTGCCGTTCCTCGTTCCAGCCCTTATTCATGATAGTGCGGTAAATATTGTCGCGGATGCTCATCCAGCGATCCCGTTCAACGGGAAAGGAACGCTTGTCGGCAAGTCGAAGGCCGCGGTCAAGCGCTACCCAACTCATGAGTTTGGAGTAGGTAAAGTGCTTTTTGCCCCCGCGTACCTCCCAGATTCCCTCGTCTTTGCGATCCCAGTTTTCTCCGATCCAGTCGACGAGCCGGATGAGGGTATTCCAGAAATCATAGGAGATCGGGCTGCCGTATTTATTGAAGAGGTAGACGGAATCCATCAGTTCTCCGTAAATGTCCAGCTGCAGCTGGTCATAGGCGTCGTTGCCAATGCGCACCGGGCTGGAGCCCCGGTATCCTTCCAGGTGATCAAGGTGCTCTTCATCCAGTTCCCAGCGTCCGTCGATGCCATACATAATTTGCAGTTGGCCGGTATGCTCGGGATCTTCACAGATGTTCTCAATAAAGTGCATGAACTTGGCGGCCTCTTCCGTAAAGCCGATGCGCATGAAGGCGTAGAGGGTAAAGGCGGCGTCACGAATCCAGGTATACCGGTAATCCCAGTTGCGTTCGCCGCCTACGTGTTCGGGCAGGCTGCAGGTAGGAGCGGCTACGATGGCGCCGGTGGGCTCGTAGGTCAGCATTTTCAGTGTCAGCGCCGAGCGGTAGACTGTCTCCCGCCAGCGCCCGCTGTAGCTGCAGTGCGAGAGCCAGTTACGCCAGAAATTCACCGTTTGGCGGAAGCCCTTCTCGGCTACTTTATCGGAGTAGCATATCTGGCAGGCGCCGTGTTCCTCGGTTTCTTTGATGACGAAATTAGCGCTTTCTCCTTCATCGAGTTCCAGGCGGGTATGCACGCTTTGTCCGTTTTGTTTCAGCGGAACGGAGGTGGAAAGGCCGATACTCAGATCCGGCCCGTGGAAAGCGGCTCCGTGTTCGTTGATGACAATGTCATGTTCAGCGCGGGCATAGTCAAAGGCCGGCCGGCAGTAAACTTGCAGTGGTACATGACCGCGCACCATCTTGATGATGCGCACCAGCCGGTTTTCTCCTTCGCCGATCTCCGTTTTGCCGACAGGCATGAAGTCGGTGACCTCGCAAACGCCCTTCCCGGTAAGAAAACGCGTGATGAGTACATTGGTGTCGGGCCAGTAAAATTGCTTACTGGTGTAATCTTCTTCCACCGGAGCGATCTGAAAACGCCCGCCCTTTTCATCGTCCAGGATACCGGCGAATAGGCTGGGCGCGTCAAATCGAGGATAGCACATCCAGTCAATACTGCCGTTTTTACCGATGAGTGCGACAGTTCGCATGTTGCCGATCATGCCATAATCTTCAATAGGTTGGTAGGCCATAGTTGGGTTCAGGTATTTGATAATCCAGTAAATTAAAGGCAACAATGAGAAAGATGTTCAAACATGGTGAAGGATAATCTTCTTTTCGGAATAAGTGATTTTCCCTTTTTTCTCCAGTTGCTCAAGCGTATTCTTTACTTCCGGCAGGCTGGCATTGGTGTGGAAGGCGATATCGAAGTAGCTGAGAAAATTGTCTGCATGTGATGAATGTTGCTCTTCACGGGCGACCTGACGGATATAGTTGCTAAGGAAAGCAAGGATGCGTTCTTCCAGATTTGTTTCTGTAAAGGAATGCATTTGCTCCCGGATCAGGTTGAAGCGCCCTGCCAGCAGGTTCCAGATGTACTGCGACAAGTCGTTTTGAGCGATCATGTGTTCCTTTACGGTTGGGGCATGATACACGGAAATGCAGCAGTGGCTGAGCGCCTCGGCAATGTCGTATTCCTTTTCCCGGGCCATGAGCGCCAGTTCGCCGAACAACTGCGGACTTTTAACAAAATATTTCGTTACCTGATGAGTAACATCCCGGCGACTAGCGATCCGGAGTAGTCCTTCCCGCAGAAGAAATATGAGTCCGCCCGGAGGCGGCGCCTCTTCTCGTTTTAAAGCGTGGATACGAGGCAGCGAGATCACTTTTTGAAAAAGCGGCATCGCTTCGCCTTCAGGCAGCTCCGTTTCGTAGAGCGGAGGAGGAAGCATTTCTTGGAGTAGTTCTAGTGTCATATGTCCGGATTAACTATTATACGTTCTGGATCCCCCCAGCAGGGTTCGCCTGAGGAGGAAGAGATACTTTGCTCTTCTCTTCTTCGGGTTGCTTTCACCCGATCCGGCAGGACAGGAATACTGCCGCTTACCGATGTATTGATGATTTTTTCCAGAATGCAAATTTCCTCCGATACCAAACCTGATCGGAAGGTTTCAAAGGTTACTGTTTCGGCAACAACTCTAATGATAAAGGTTGATCTTAAATTCGGATGTCGTTTTAAAGACGGGCAAGGGTCCCGGGATTTTTTTCCAGGGAAATTATTGGGGTAAGTGTTGGGAAGAAGACAATTACAGCCGGGTTTAACCAAAAGTGTGTCATTTGAAAAAAATAAAGCCAAATTAAAACAAAAAGTTTTTATTCTTAAAAAGATATGTATCTTTGAAAAGCCTTTCTTTCCAGCTGCTACGAATTGGGCTGCGGCAGAGTGGCGAGGTTTTATGTTTCTTCGTTTAATCAAGCAGTTTCCGAAGGAAACTGAGCCGAAAAACACTGTGCATCATGATTGTCTTTGAAGCGTTTCACACGGTGCCGATCATCGCCCTGCGAGATATGGATCCCTACATGTTTATCGAAGAAGACGGCAGTGCCTTTCCCATACCCGGGGAGGACTATCACTTTGTTCGTCTCGACCTGAGCCTGGCTTTGATCAAAAATCCGGGCAGTACTTTTTTTATTCAGCTCACTGAGGATACGATGGAGGAGGAGGGGCTATTACCCGGCGATATCCTGATCGTCGACCGGGCCATGGAGCCGCGGTCCGGTGCGAAAATTATCGCCTATCTGGAAGGGGCGTTCACCATACGTCAGCTGCAGTTTTCAGAAGAAGGGATCATCCTGCTGGCCGCCAATCCCGATTTTCCGCCGGTAGAAGTGGAACCGGATATGGAATTCGATATCTGGGGAGTGGTAAGAGATGTGCTTGCGCAAAAAGGGGAGGGGTGAGCGTTGA